>Ga0209710_1000336_pt1 | contig 47873 bp, 43 predicted proteins | sample ArcticOcean_MG_C_5_FD_187436 | JGI IMG/M metagenome (GOLD analysis project Ga0209710, IMG submission 187436) | Marine microbial communities from western Arctic Ocean - ArcticOcean_MG_CB4_138 (SPAdes) (version 2) | ecosystem: Environmental > Aquatic > Marine > Oceanic | place: Arctic Ocean...
ACAGGTGCAAATAAAGACAAAATAGGAAAATTTGAAGCTGCTGATAATGGCACAATTTTCTTAGATGAAATTGGAGACATGAGCTTATCTGCACAGGCTAAAGTTTTAAGAGCTCTAGAATCTAACTCTATTCAGAAAGTTGGGGCCCAAAAAGACATTAAGATTAATGTTCGTGTTGTTGCTGCCACTAATAAAGATTTAAAAGAGGAAATATCTAAAGGCAACTTTAGAGAAGACTTATTTCATAGACTTGCGGTAATTTTGATTAAAGTACCTTCATTAAATAACAGGATTAATGACCTCCCTTTATTGGTAAATTATTTTTCAGATAAAATATCTAAATCTCAAGGGATTGTAAATAAGCCTTTCACTAAAGATGCTATAAGCTTATTAAAATCTTATGATTGGTCTGGAAATATTAGAGGTCTTAGGAATGTTGTAGAAAGATTAATTATTTTAGGAGACGAAACAAAAATTTCCGAAAATAATGTGAAAGAATATTCCAATAAATAACTAGTAAATTATTAACACTTTATTAAATATAGAGTCTTTTTTTAATTAATATTCTTTTATGAAAAACCTTATTCTATTTATTTTTTCTTTAATTCCATTTTTTATTTTTTCACAAACTGATGAAGAAATTATCTCAGAGATTTACACAAATTCATTAGTAAATGGCCATAGCTATACTTGGTTGGACCATCTTTCAAATAATATAGGTAGTAGGCTTTCGGGTTCTTTAGGAGCTGAAAAGGCTGTTGACTGGACAAAAGCAGAGCTTGAATTAATGAATCTTGATAAAGTTTGGTTACAGCCAGTAATGGTTCCGAAATGGGTTAGAGGCATTCCTGAATTTGCATATATAGAAACTAGCCCAGGAAAAACTATTAAGGTAAACGTTTGTGCATTAGGAGGTTCAATTTCTACTCCTTCAACTGGTATTAAAGCTAAAATAATTGAAGTCTCTGGAGTTGAAGAGTTAGCAGTGTTAGGTAAGGCTAAGATTCAAGGTAAAATCGTATTTTTTAATAGACCAATGAACAGCTCATTAATCAACACATTTGAGTCTTATGGAGGATGTGTAGATCAAAGGTATTCAGGTGCTATGGAAGCCAGTAAATATGGAGCTATAGCAGTAATTGTTAGATCTATGAATTTAAGAATTGATGATCTTCCACACACGGGCTCTATGACTTATGGAGATATAATTCCAGAGGATAGAATACCATCTGCAGCAATTAGTACAAAACATGCAGATTTGCTAAGTAGTATGGTTAAGTTAGATAATGATATTCAGTTTTTTTTAAAACAAAACTGTAAACAGTTAGAGGATGTTTTATCTTACAATGTAATTGGAGAGATTACTGGTAGTGAATTTCCTAACGAATATATTGTAGTTGGAGGACACTTAGATTCTTGGGATCTTGGTGATGGTGCTCACGATGATGGAGCGGGTTGTGTTCAGTCTATGGAAGTTTTAAGACTATTGAAAATTTCAGGTATTAAACCAAAGAGATCAATTAGAGTAGTTTTGTTTATGAATGAAGAAAATGGTTTAAGAGGTGGAAATAAGTATGCTGAGGTAGCATCCCTAAAAAATGAAAATCACATTTTTGCCCTTGAAAGTGATGCTGGAGGTTTTACTCCAAGAGGTTTTTATTTTGATTGTAATCAATCAAATTTTGATCAAATTTTATCATGGAAAAATTTATTTAAACCTTATTTAATACATTTTTTTGAGCTAGGTGGTAGTGGTGCAGATATTGGACCATTAAAAACTAAAACAAATGTTTTATCAGGGCTAAAGCCTGATTCACAAAGATATTTTGATTATCACCATGCTGCAAATGACACTTTTGATGCAGTTAATAAAAGAGAACTTGAATTAGGGGCTGCTACAATGGCGTCACTAGTGTACCTAATAGATAAGTACGGGATTATAAAATAAAATTAAAACTTTATGAAAAATTTATTCTTACTTTTAATGCTCACTCAATTAACATATTCTCAATCTGAAATGGAACTTCCATATTATGAAATCCCAGAATACCCTGAAAACTATACTAGCGAAAATATAATGTCTAGAATGATTGATGGTTTAGGTTTTAGATTTTACTGGGCGACAGAAGGGTTGGTTAAAAGTGATTTAGATTATAAGCCATCTATAGATTCAAGGACAACTATAGAAACAATAGCTCATATTCACTCTTTATCAGTTATGATATTAAATACTGTTTTAATCCAGCCAAATGATTTTGTGAACGACACAGAATTAGATTACGAAACACTTAGAAAAAACACTTTATTAAACATTAAGCGCTCCTCAGAAGTTATATCTAAAACCAACGACTTATCAAAGTTGAAAATTATTTTTAATAGAACTAGTGGAAAAAGTGAATACCCTCTATGGAATCTTATTAATGGTCCAATCGAAGATGCTATATGGCATTCTGGTCAAGTTGTAGCTTTCAGAAGAGCAAGTGGAAATCCAATCAACTCAAAGATTTCTGTTTTTACTGGAAAGGTAAAAGACTAAAAGTTATTTATTGTTTTTCTAATTTCAACTAAATTAGAAACTAAGCCCTCAAGTAGATTTAAATCTAACATATTAGCTCCATCGCTTTTTGCATTTTTAGGATCAAAATGTGTTTCAATAAATAAACCATCTATGTTATTAACAACCCCAGCTCTGGCAATTGTTTCTATCATTTCAGGAACTCCACCGGTAACTCCAGTTGTTTGGTTAGGTTTCTGTAGTGAATGTGTTACATCTAGTATTGTTGGGGCAATAGATTTCATTGCAGGAATCCCTCTAAAATCAACGATCATGTCTTGGTAACCAAACATTGTACCTCTATCGGTAATTAGCACATTGTTATTGTTAGAATCTTTCACTTTTTGAACAGCATATTTCATACTTTCAGGACTCATGAATTGACCTTTCTTAAGGTTTACTGTTTTCCCTGTTTTGGCAGCTGCAACAACTAAGTCAGTTTGCCTTACTAGAAAAGCAGGTATTTGTAAAACATCTACATATTTTGCTGCTAATTCAGCATCTTTAGCTTCATGTATATCTGTAATTGTAGGAATATCAAAATGTGTAGAAATTTTTTTTAATATCTCTAAAGCTTTAACATCACCAATTCCTGTAAAACTATCCAATCTACTTCTATTCGCTTTCTTAAAACTCCCTTTAAAAATAAATGGAACATTATATTTATTAGATATACTTAAAATTCTTTCGGCAATTTTAAATGCCATTTCTTCACCTTCTATAGCACAAGGCCCCGCGATAAGAACAAAGTTGTTTGAATCTAAATATTTGAGTTTTGGAATATTCATAAATGTTAAATAATTATTTACACAAAGTTACTGCTTTTTTAATACCTGTATAAATATTATTTTATTCTTCTTATGATAATAATATAGCTTACATTTGCACAAATTTTAATATTTAGTCATGTCTAAAACAAAAAATATTGCAATTATTGCCCATGTAGATCACGGGAAAACAACTTTGGTGGATAAAATTATGTTTCATTGTGAGTTGTTTAGAGAGAATGAAAATAAGGGTGATTTGATTTTAGATAACAACGACTTAGAGAGAGAAAGAGGAATTACAATTACTTCCAAGAATGTATCTGTAGTTTATAAGGATACTAAAATTAATATTATTGATACTCCTGGTCACGCTGATTTTGGTGGAGAGGTAGAAAGAGTTTTAAACATGGCTGATGGTGTTCTACTTTTAGTTGATGCTTTTGAAGGCCCTATGCCACAAACTAGATTTGTTTTACAAAAGGCTTTAGACTTAGGTTTAAAACCATGTGTGGTAATAAACAAAGTTGATAAAGAGAACTGTACTCCTGAAGAAGTTCATGAATCTGTATTTGACTTAATGTTTGAGTTAGGTGCTGAAGAATGGCAACTGGATTTTCCAACTGTCTACGGCTCTGCTAAAGAAAACTGGATGAGTGATGATTGGAAAAATGTAACAGATAATATTGAACCATTACTTGATATGGTTTTAGAACACGTTCCTTTTCCAACAATTAAAGAAGGTAGTTTACAAATGTTAATTACATCTTTGGATTTCTCTTCCTTCACTGGTAGAATAGCAATTGGAAGACTTCAAAGAGGTAAATTAGCTACTGGAATGAATGTTTCTTTAGTTAAAAGAGATAAATCTATAGTTAAATCTAAAATTAAAGAATTACATGTTTTTGAAGGTTTAGGCAGGATTAAAGTTGATGAGGTACAAGCTGGAGATATATGTGCTATAGTTGGGTTAGAAAATTTTGAAATTGGAGATACTATCGCTGATATTGAAAATCCAGAGGGACTTAAAACTATTAGTATAGATGAGCCTACGATGAGTATGTTATTTACTATTAATGATTCTCCATTCTTTGGAAAAGATGGAAAATTCGTTACTTCAAGACATATAAAAGATAGATTATATAAAGAGCTTGAAAAAAATCTAGCCCTTAGGTTAAGTGAAACTGATAGTGCTGATAAATTTATGGTTTTTGGTAGAGGTGTTTTACACTTATCAGTCTTAATTGAAACAATGAGAAGAGAAGGTTATGAGCTGCAAATTGGTCAGCCTCAAGTAATTATTAAAGAAATTGATGGTAAAAAATGTGAGCCTTTTGAAGAAATGACAATTGATTTACCTGAAACAGTTTCAGGAAGAGCAGTAGAAATGGTTTCTCTTAGAAAAGGAGAAATGCTAAGTATGGTTTCTAAAGGAGAAAGAATGATATGTGAATTTCTTATTCCTTCCAGAGGAATAATTGGTTTGAGAAATCAGTTGCTTACGGCAACTGCCGGAGAAGCGATAATGACACATAGGTTCAAGGAGTATAAGCCAGTCAAAGGGGGTATTCCAGAAAGACAAAATGGGTCACTAGTTTCTATGGAAAAAGGTAAAGCTATTCCTTATTCAATAGATAAATTACAAGATAGAGGTAAGTTTTTTGTTAATCCGGGAGAAGAAATTTATGAAGGACAAGTTATTGGTGAAAACTCTAGAGGAGATGATATGGTTGTAAATATCACAAAGACTAAGAAAATGAGTAACGTGAGGTCTTCTGGAGCTGATGATAAGGCAAAAATTGTTCCTGCTATAAAATTTTCATTGGAAGAAGCTTTAGAATACATACAAAAAGATGAGTATGTTGAAGTAACACCTAACAGTCTAAGATTAAGAAAAGTTCTTCTAAAAGAGGTAGAACGAAAAAGAAATAAGGGGATTTAAATAAATAAATAGTATTTTCATATTAAATAAAATATTATACTATTTACTCTCTAAAGATATATTCAAAAGATTTAAAATCGGAATGGAACAACTTTGTTTTAAATTCCAGAAACGGTACTTTTTTATTTTTAAGAGATTTCATGGACTATCACAGTGACAGGTATCTCGACTATTCCCTTCTTATATATAAAAATAACATATTAATATCTATTCTTCCTGCGAATAGATTTGAAGATCAACTTTATTCTCATCAAGGTTTAACTTACGGAGGTTTTATATTAGATGAAAAATCTAAATTTAATGATGTAGTTGAAGTTTTTAAAATTACACTTAAATACCTTTCTGATAATAAAATTAAGACTTTAAGTTATAAACCAATTCCTTTTATATATCATGTTTTGCCAAGTGAAGAATCTAAATATATAAGTCACATCTTAAATGCTAGAATTGTTAAAAAGGAAGTAATTTCTGTTGTAAAAAAACACAGCTTATCTCTTTCTAAGGATCGGTCTAACGGGGTTAAGAAAGGAATTAAAAACAACTTAGTTATAAAAGAAGTTGATGAATTCGATGGTTTTTGGAATACCCTTTTAATTCCTAATTTAAAATTAAAACATAGTGTTTCACCTGTACACACATTAACCGAAATTAAATTATTAAAGAAAAATTTCAATAATCATATCAGACAATTTAATGTTTATGATCAAGAAAAGTTAATTGCTGGTACAACAATATTTGAATCTAAAAAAACTGCACATGTTCAGTATATCTCATCAGATTCGTCTAAAAACACTTCTGGAAGTTTAGATTTTTTATTCTCTCATCTAATCGGTGATATATTCAAGTCTAAGGAATTCTTTGATTTTGGAAATTCAAACGAAAATAATGGTGAGTCCATAAATAAAGGCTTAATATATTGGAAAGAAGGTTTTGGAGCAAAATCTATAACTCAGGATTTTTATAAAATTGAATCCAATAACTATACTAATTTGGATAACTTATTTGTATAATAAAATCTAATTGCTTCTCCATAATAATTTTCTAAAATATATATTTAATAACAAAAAATGTATTATGTAAGTAATGAAATACGCTATTGAAAGTCCAACAAAACCATATATGTTAACTAGAATAATTGATAAAAAAACAAATATTATTGACCATTCTAATTGGAATAAAATAAAGTGATTAGTTTTAGCTTTAGCAACTAGAATATTTCCAAGCACCCAACAGTTTATTTTAATGATATCCCCAAGTAAATGAAATAGAATTAAGCTATTAACCAAGTTAAATTCACTCGTAAATAAAATATTAATAATGAGATCTTTAGATATATATACTCCTAATGTTATTATAATTATTATAGGTAAAGTGGTCTTCCAAATTTTAAAGACCTCTTTTTTTAAACTGTTATTTTCTAAGTTTGTAAATGTTGGAACTAAATAGAATTTAAAAGTTGTCGTTAAAAATAATAAATAAATAGCTGATATTCTCCACATTGCCTCCCATGAGCCAGCATGATTAGAATCAAATTCTTCATAAATATAATACCTAACTATAAATGTCGCGCTGATAAGACATAATGGAGCTATAATTGCCATTAATGAAAAGTTTGACAAATTTTTAAAATGCTGTAATTTAAATACCGAATTAAGAAAGTTTAATTTAAAAGGTTTTAAAAATAGCGAGATTATTAGGGCGATAATTAAAGTTATTATTGGACTTAAGATCAAAGCATAATATGCCCCAATAGTTAAGTAATTTACAACTAGATAAATTAAAACTCCACCTGAAATAATTGTTGCAAGTATATTAATAAAAATGAATATTTTAATTTTTTTTAAGCCATTTAATACAGACATTATGAATGTCTGTATAGAAAATGATAGTATAGAAAAACATAATATATACTTAAAGAAATAGTTGTTCATTTCACTCATTTCTTCAGATAGTGATAATGTTAGATAATTATAGAAAAAAAGAATTAATGCTATTATTATTAGTGAAGTAAAGAGGTGTATTTTAAAACTAGTAGCAAGGAGATCTTTAAAGTTATTTTCTTTTTCATTTAATTCAGAGGAGTATTTGACTGTTCCAGTTTCTATACCCATAGTTCCAAGGGTATTACCGATTTTTAAAAAATCTTTTAATTGACCTATTAAAAACATTCCGCTTGTACCCAGGTACACTGCTATTATCTTATTAGTTATTAACTTGACTAATAAACTTATCGTTGTACTCGCGGCTGAATATATGGATGTTTTTATAAAATTCATTTGTAACTAATTAAAGTCTTTCCATTCTTTAAATGGATAATTAAAAATATCTTTTAATCTTTTAACATCAGTATTATAACCACCATCTTTTAAGTGATTTCTATATTCTGTTTGTAAAGGCTCGTATTTAAATTTCTCAGTTTTCCAATTTACTATTATTATTTTCATTTTATCTTTTACCCATTGAATAGACTCTTGAGATAAAAAGAATTTAGCAACCTTTGTATATCTCATTTTACCTATTGAAGATTTCCTAATAAAGTGATATAGCCATGAGTGTTTTATTTTAGTTGTAGTGTTAGAAGAAATTAGTGGTAAAGATCCTAGTTTTTTTAACCCTAAAAAATCATAACATGAATTAATTGTTTCTAGTCTACTGGATATTAAGCTTTCAAGAGTAATTACTTTAATATTTTCAATCCCAAAATTATCAATAAACTTTTGAATCCATTTGGAGTATAGTCCAAATTCATAATAATGCTTTGGGTAGTAGTCATAATCAATTACTTTAATTTGCTCCCCTCTATCTATTGTTTCTTTTATATCGTTTTTCTCTAGTCCTAAACCTTTCATCCACCAGAAATGTGAAATGTATCGATCAATAGGGTTTCTTAGAATAAAAATAAATTTTGGTGACTTTTTATAGTTAATCTTAATATTACTTATGAATGATTTGTAGTACATATAGGAAGTTGTAGATTCTCCATTTATTTTTGATTCTGTATTAAATAAGTTTTGGTATTTTGACCAATCTTCATTGGAGTAGCTATTGAATTTCTTATTATTCCAAAATACAGGCTCTTTCACTTTAGACATAGAAATATCTGGATGTAAATCTAATAGCTCATGCAGGGTTGTAGTGCCTGACTTTGCTGCGCCTGGAATAAATAAATTAGGATAAAACTTATCTTTCATTCTTAATAGCTTTTAACCATTTTTGTACGTAAGCACCTGCGATATTTTGATAATCGTGTTGATCCTCTATAAATTTTCTTGCACTTATACTAATGCTTTTAAGTAATTCTGGATTATCAATTAAGATACTTATTTTTTTTACTAAATAATCAACATCTGGTAATGCATTAATAGCAATGCTGTCTTCTGTTAAATTGTAGTAATCTAACCACTCTTTTTCTGCACCTGTAAATACCACCTTTCCTTTAGCCATCGCTTCTAACGCATTATAACCCTGATCATAAGCATATACCTGATCAAGAAAAATATGGCAGCTGTCATAAGACTTTATATACTCGTTGTAATCCAGGTCATGTACTTCAATATATTTAATTTTATTTCCATGAGATTTTTTAATTACTTCTATAGCTTTTTTGAAATAATCATTCCCTTTTTTAATAGAGTTATTTGTATTAATTCCATGGAATATTACTATTTTTTTATCAATTTCAGGGCTGCAGTATTTTATTTTACTTAAGTTAATAGGGTTAGGGATCATGCCTAAATATTTGTCTTCTTCCTGTAATGGAATGTGATAATCTAAATCTGAACTAATAACTCCTTTTATATTTTTGTAAATATATTTATGAAGTTTTTTGAAATGTTTATTGTTGTATTTTAAAATATGGCGATAGCTATTTTTTAATCTAAAATTGTTAAAGTATGGAGTTAATATTGAATATCTAAATTTTTTATCCAAAGCATATTGAATACTTTTATAATCTGTTCCACAAGAGAGTAAAAATATATTCTTATTATTCTTTTTAATTACTTTAAGCAACAACAACTCTAGCTTAGGTGTTGTTTTAAAGGAATTTTCATTTACTAACTGCACAACGTCAAGCCCTTTTAGTTTTTTGATTTTAAAAAAGGTTTTAACACCTATCTCAATATCGTTAAGACTTACTTTAAATACCTTATCAATTATTTTTGCTATAAGCTTAAAAATAGGAATTTCAAAAATTGTTGATTTCACTAAAATATCAACTGGGAAATTTTTAAATCCATCCCCAGTACCCAATAAAGTAACTGAATGTCCGTTTAACTGTAGACCATCTTTTAGAGAATTATGAAGTCCGCTATATTCACCTATTAAAAGAATTTTCATTAATTTATCTACATTTGTTTCAAATATAATTTTAATGAGTAATGTAAACAACAAAAATATTAGTTTAGAAATTTTAATTTCTACCAAAGAAAGAGACAATCTTGATTTCTTATGTAATATCTTTTTGAATAATAATTCTCATTCTAACTCTGTTTTAATTATAAATCAAACGGATAATATTCACTTTTCTTGCCCAACTACTGACAATATTAAATTAATTAATATAAATGAAATAGGTTTATCTAAAAGTCGAAACTTAGCAATAGAGTCTGCCACTGCTGATATATGTTTAGTTGCAGATGATGATGTAGTTTATGAAAAAGATTTTGATAAAATTATTATTAATGCTTTTTGTGAGAACCCAAAAGCAGATATAATTACATTTATGATGAAAGATTTTAATGGAAATTTATTTAAAAATTATCCTAAAAATAAACTTCATAATAAAAAAACTTTAAGTTTTGTTAACTCAGTTGTTATTGCATTTAAAAGAGATTCTATTGTTTCTAATAATATTCAATTCGATGAAAATTTTGGCCTTGGATCTGTGTTTCAAACATCCGATGAATATGTTTTTTTGCGAAATGCATTAGATTTAAATCTTAATATCATTTTTAAAAATAAAGTAATCTTATCACACGATATTAATAGCTCAGGTAAAGATGCAGGTAGTGATAGAATTTTATTTGCTAAAGGAGCTTTTTTTTATAAGTATCATAAAGTATTTTCTTTTCTTAAGTTAGCCCATTATGTATATTTAATGTTTAAATTTAAATATATTAGCTTTAATCAAATCATTCCTAAGTATCTACTTGGAGTTAAGGGTATAATAAAATACATAAATTTGAATAATGAAAACAAATAGTATAGAAGATGTTTATGAATTGAAAATACCAAAGTTAGTCTCGCCTGAGGGTATGGGTTCTTTGTCTTTTGTTGAAAAAGAACTTATACCCTTTGCTATTAAGCGTGTTTATTATTTATATGATGTCCCGGAAAATGGAGAAAGAGGAGGGCATGCGCATAAGGAATTATCTCAAGTATTATTTGCTTTAAATGGAAGTTTTGATCTGTTAATAGATGATGGTTTTAATACTAAGAAAATTACATTGAACAGTCCAGATATTGGTTTTTATCTTCCTAAAGGTATTTGGAGAGAAATGAATAACTTTTCAAAAAATTCTGTTTGCCTTGTTTTAGCTTCAGAGAATTATGATGAAGAAGATTACATCAGAAATTATGAAGATTTTAAAACGTCTATATGATTACTTTAGACTACATAAATAGGAAAGTCGATATAGATCAAATAACAACAAATTAGGCTTAGATCCCATGAGATTTGATTCTATGCTATTTGAAAATAAGTTTATAGAATTTGCTGTAATTTTCCTCAAGCCTATAAAACATAATGCTTTGTAATATTTTAAAATAGTGATATCATTTTGACCGATTAACTTATTGCTATTTAAATAATATAAGTTTTGTAATGCTTTTTTAGTTTTGATTAAAAATTTTAAATTTTCATCTAAACCATGATGAGTAGCTTCATTATCAATATGATTTATCGAAATAAAATTATTTTTCAATAGTGCTCCAAATAAATAATCCGACCCGTAGCTATTATTTTTTATCTGTTTGTTTATAGAGTTAAATACCTTCTTTTTAATTAGAAAATTAGATGATATAGTGTATTTGTAAGGGTTTTTATTTCTTATGGAAGAAGGTATTTCTTCTCTTGACTTTCCGAATGCATACCTTAAACTACTTGAGTTTTTTATTTTATTTTCATAATTAAAACCTCCAAAGGTAACTTCAAATTCTTTTTTTATTTCAGTTATATATACCTCTATGAAATTACTGTTAAGTGGTGTAACATCTACGTCTATAAATAAAAGCCAATCGTACTGAGCTTTATCGGCTAATAGTTGTCGATTAGCAGATCTTCCAATATTTTTTTTACTTTCAAAAAACTTACAATTAGTTAGTGTATTGATCTTTTGATTCATTTCATTTAAATTAGAAAATGATGCATCATCAATGCAAATAATCTCAAAAACTATTCCAAGGGTCAAAGACTCTTTTTCTAATCTGCAAATCAGATTGTATGCATTGTAGTTATAACAAGGGATTAAAATTGAAATCATTGGTAGATGTTTTCAATACTCATGTCAGTAATGTCAATTTCATTAATTGATTTATTGTTACATAAAAGTGTTTTGTTGGGAAATCTTTTTATCAACATAAAATCATGAGTAGCCATTAGAATTGTATTCCCTTTTTTATTTAAATCTAATAACAGATTCATAATTTCTAAACTAGTTTTTGGATCTAAATTTCCGGTTGGCTCATCTGCTATTATAAGATCAGGTTTGTTTAGTAAAGCTCTTGATATTGCCACTTTTTGTTTTTGGCCCCCAGATAATTGATAAGGAAATTTATAAATTAAATCTTTGATCTTTACAATTTCTAGCACTTCATTAATCCTTTCCTCTATTTTTTCTCTGTTGTTCCATTCCGTAGCCTCTAGAACAAATTTTAAATTATCAAAAACTGATCTATCTTGTAAAAGGTTAAAATCTTGAAAGACAATACCTAGTTTCCTTCTCAAAAAAGGTATTTTTTTTTCTTTTAATTTTTTTAAAGTAAAACCTCCAACTGTAATGGATCCTTTCTTTAATTTTAAATCTGCATAAAGGGTTTTAATTAAGCTACTTTTTCCTGAACCAGTCTTTCCTATTAGGTAGATAAAGTCTCCTTTATTAATATTAACATTAATATTTTTAAACACGGTTTCATTCTGTTGAAAAATAGAAACCTCTTCTATATTTAATATGCTTGTACTCATAATATAAATATAATACTTAATTGTATTATTTTAGCATGCAGGTGTTTTAAATACTAATAAAATTATGAAAGATAAAATCGAGGATATACAAAAGTTGTCTAAAATTAATTTTAAAGAAAACACTGCTTTTTTTAAGAAATTAAAAAAAAAGTTACCAAAACAGTTTGATTATTTAATGAATGATCTACATGATGATGAGTTTTCAAAAACAGATTGTTTAGAGTGTGCTAATTGTTGTAAAACAACGAGTCCTATTTTTACAGCCAAAGATATTTCAAGTATTTCAAAGCATTTAAAACTTAAGTCTGATAAGTTTGTATCGGAGTATTTAACAATGGATTCAGATAATGATTATGTGCTAAAAGGATCTCCTTGTACCTTTTTAAATGAGGATAATAGTTGTTTTATATATGATTTTAGACCTAAGGCATGCAGAGAATATCCTCACACTAACAGAAAGAACTTTCATAAAATTTCACACCTTACTATGAAAAATGTTGAAATATGCCCTGCTGCTTTTAATATTGTTGAAAAACTTAAATCAATTTTAAACACTAATTCTTAAAAGTATGGATTCAATTTTATTCTACTTTGAAAACATACCGACTTCACATAGAAGTATGATCCTAGTATTGGGGATCTCTTTCTTTTGGATGCTTGAAGGTTTCTTACCTTTAGTTAATTTTAAGTATAATAAAATTGCTCATGCTATACCTAACTTATTTTTTACTCTAACGACAATACTTATTAACTTTGGTCTGGCTTTTTTATTAGTTACTACTTCTGATTGGGTAGTTAATAATAATTTTGGAATTATAAATTTACTATTTGATTCAAACTTGTTGCTTTATACAATCTTTGGCGTCTTGCTATTAGATTTAATAGGAGCGTACTTGCCACATTTTGTTGAGCATAAAATAAAATACTTATGGATGATTCATTTAGTGCATCACACAGATCATTCTGTAGATACAACAACAGCTAATAGACATCATCCACTAGAAAGTGTTATAAGGTTCTCATTTACCATCTTTGGAGTTATTATTATTGGTACTCCAATTGGTCTAATTATGTTTTATCAGTCTTTATCCCTTATATCTACTCAGTTCACCCATGCTAATATTAAATTGTCTAAGAATTTTGATAAAAAATTATCATATCTATTTGTTTCACCTGATATGCATAAAATCCATCATCATTATAAATTGCCTTACACAGATTCTAATTATGGTAATATTTTTTCTATTTGGGATAGGGTTTTTGGTACCTATTCGTATTTAGAAAGAGATTCTGTTAATTATGGTGTAGATACATTTCCTGATACAAAAACAAATTCTAATATATGGAGTTTACTAAAGCAACCGTTCCAGAAATATAGAAAACCAACTAATTAATAAAATAAGTATTTTGACCTAATATTTTCAAAATACTTCAGATCTTCTTCCCAAGTTAACCTGATTTGTTCTTCTGTCAAGTTATTAATTATTTGTCTTTTTAAATCTTTTGTTCCAGAAAGTTTAATGAAGAAAGAATTAAAAAACTGATCTTTCGATGAGCTATGCTTATAAGCATTTATTAAATATTTAAGCTCTATTTTTTTGAAATCACCCTTTTCTTTTAATTGTTCTCCAAAACAGATTTCATGCTGATTTTTTGGATTATTTGAGCCTGAATTAGGCTTTGGAATAAAAGTATAAGTATAAATTTTATTATTTAAAAATGGACTACCGTAAATAGTAAACTGTTCACTGGTGCCTCTGCCAACACTCACATTAGTTCCTTCAAATAAACACAAACTTGGATAAAAATTTATTGATTTATCGTTGGGTAAATTTGGAGATGGTTTTATTGGTAAACTATATATAGACTCTCTGTTATAATTTTTAATTTTAACTACTGTTAAATTACAAAATAGATCATCTTCTAACCAATCTTCTCCATTTATCATAGTTGCATATTCTCCTATAGTCATTCCATATACTATCGGTACTTGATGCATCCCTACGAAACTTTTGTTTTCAGTTTCAAGTGTTGGCCCATCAACATAGTGAATATTAGGATTAGGTCGATCTAATACTATAAGCGGAATATTATTTTGAGCACATGATTTCATTACATAATGTAAAGTAGAAATATGTGTGTAAAATCTAACTCCAACATCCTGTATGTCGAATATCATAATATCTATACCTTCTAAATCTGTTTCTAATAACTCTCCATACTTTCTTTTTTTACCATGTAATGATATTATTTCTAGCCCAGTATTTTTGTCCACATCATCAGATATGTTTGCGCCATTTGGTTTTTCACCTTTATAGCCATGTTCTGGGGTAAATATTTTTTTAATATTAATATTAGATTTGAGAAGTGAGTCAACTATGTGAGTGTAATGTTGTTGATTGTGCTGTGAGGGTTTAAATATAACTGACGTATGATTTGCAACTATACCAACATTTTTACCTACAAGTAAGTGCTTATATTCCTCAATACTCTCAGCTCCAACAATTATTTTATTTGTAATTTCGCTATTGTTAGTGTTTTTCACATTACTGTAAGGAACATCAATAAATAATATTGAGAAAATAATAAATAAACTTCTTATAAGCATAATTAATTTTGAAATTTGAATTTCTTTTAGCGAAACGAATTATTAGCACTAAAGCTTATAAAAGTAGTATATCGGCTCCAATAATAAAAATCGGCATTATAGCAATTGCATTATCGGTTATTGTTATGCTAATATCAATTTCTACTGGAATAGGATTACAAAATGAAATTAGAGACAAAGTCTCTGCTTTTAATGGTCATATAATAATTTCTAATTTTGATTCGAATAATTCTGATGAATCTAATACACCTATTACTGTAGATAATGATTTGTTAATGGTTGTAAACTCCATTTATAACATTAAATCGGTGAATCAAACAGCTTTAAAATTTGGTATAATTAGAACTTCTGATAATTTTGATGGGTTGTTATTTAAAGGAGTAGATAGTACTTATAATTGGAATAATATTTCAGATTATTTGATAGAAGGTTTTGTTCCAAAAATATCAAAATCAATTTCGGATGAAGTCCTTATATCAGACAATTTATCAAAAAAATTAAATTTAAATATTGAAGATTCTTTTCAAATGATTTTTTCTAGAAACTTAGAGTCAAAGGCAACTATAAGAAAGTTTAATATTGTAGGCTTGTTTGATTCTGGTTTTAATGAGATTGACGATAATATTATATTTGGAGATATAAAACATTTAAGAAGAATAAATAAATGGAAAGATGATCAATCAGGTGCTTTAGAAGTTTTTATAAATGATTTTAGTCTAATTAATGAGACCACCAAAAACATCTACTTATCTACTCCTTCTTCATACAATACTGTAAATGTTAAGCAAAGGTATTCCTCTATTTTTGATTGGATTAAAATATTTGATAAAAATATTATTGCAATATTGTTTATTATGGTTGTTGTATGCTCAATAAACATTATTAGTGTATTGTTGGTTTTAATTTTAGAAAGGACCAATATGATTGGGATTTTAAAATCAATTGGCGCGAATAATAAAAGTATTAAAATAATTTTTTTAATAATTGTTTCTTATATAATTTCCTTGGGTTTAATTATTGGTAATTCAGTCGGGCTTGGATTGCTTTTTATTCAAAATCAATTTAGTATAATAAAACTTGACCCTGAAATATATTATGCTTCTAAAGTGCCAGTTTATTTATCCTTTGATTATATTTTATTATTAAACTTTTTTACTTTTTTAGTTTGTTTATTAAGTGTTCTCTTGCCTTCTTATCTTATATCAAAAATATCACCGGTAAACTCTATTAAGTTTCGTTAGTCATAATTGATATTTTTTAGATATAGCTTTGTATATTTGAGCAAATAAATTTAATGGAATATTTCGAAAATATTTTAGGTACTATTGGTAATACTCCCCTTGTTAAATTAAACAAATTGACAAAGGAATTGCCATGCCTAGTTTTAGCTAAATATGAGACCTTTAATCCAGGCAATTCAACAAAAGACAGAATGTCACTTAAGATGATTGAAGATGCTGAAAAACAAGGTCTTTTAAGTCCTGGAGGCACTATTATTGAAGGAACCTCTGGTAATACAGGAATGGGGTTAGCATTAGTAGCAATTATTAAAGGTTACAAATGCATATTTGTTTTATCGGATAAACAATCTAGAGAAAAGATGGATATACTAAAAGCTGTTGGAGCAGAGGTTGTTGTTTGTCCAACTGATGTAGCACCTGAAGACCCTAGGTCATATTATTCTGTTTCTAAACGATTAGCTAGAGAAACTCCGAATTCATGGTATGTGAATCAATACGACAATCCTAGTAATGCTGTAGCTCATTTTGAGAGTACAGGTCCTGAGATTTGGAAACAAACTGATGGAAAAATCACACACTTCGTAGTAGGAGTTGGTACTGGGGGTACAATATCTGGAGTTGGAAAATATTTAAAATCTAAAAATCCTGACATAAAAATATGGGGAATTGATACTTATGGATCTGTGTTTAAAAAATACCATGAAACAGGTATTTTTGACGAGAATGAAATATATCCTTATGTCACTGAGGGAATAGGTGAGGATATCTTGCCCAAAAATGTTGATTTTAAAATTATAGATGGTTTTACCAAAGTTACAGATAAAGATGCTGCTGTTTATACTCAAAAATTAGCAAAGGAAGAAGGAATGTTTCTAGGAAATTCAGCTGGAGCTGCAATTAAAGGTTTATTACAATTAAAAAACCACTTTAATGAAGATGATGTAGTTGTTGTCTTATTTCATGATCATGGCAGTAGGTATGTTGGAAAAATGTTCAACGATGATTGGATGAAAAAAATGGGTTACATAGAATAGACATATGATTAAAAGGTTTTTTAAATCTAAATTTGTTTTCGCAATATTTTTGTTGCTAGCTTTATTGTTATTTGCAATTTTTGGCTATAAATATATTTCTGGACTTAGCTGGATTGATGCCATATATATGGCAATTATCACTATATCATTTGTTGGCTTTGAAGAGTTGGGTATGAGTGCTGAATCTAAAATATTTGTTATAGTTTTAGTAATAAGTTCTGCAATAATTTTAGGTTACTCAATTAAAATAATAACTGAATATATTGTTAGTTTATATTCCGAAAAAATAAAAGATAAAAAAATGCAAAAAAATATAGATAGTTTAGATAATCATATTATAGTGTGTGGTTACGGTAAAAACGGTAGACAAGTAGTAAAAAAACTAGCAGCATATGGTAAGTCTTTTGTAATAATTGAAAAAGATGATGCTATAATAACAAGTGATAGATCCGATAAGATTTTTGTACATGGGGATGCTGTTTTAGATGAAATTCTCTTGCAGTCAGGTGTTATGAAAGCTTCTTCTCTAATATGCACATTACCTACAGATGCTGATAATTTATTTATCGTATTAACCGCAAAACAACTAAATCCTAAAATAAAAATAATCAGTAAAGCTTCTGAAGAAACTTCATATAGTAAGCTTAAATTGGCAGGAGCTGATAATGTAATTATGCCTAATAAAATAGGAGGGGATCATATGGCCTCTTTGGTTGTTGTTCCAGGGATTTTAGAATTCGTAGATAATCTTTCTATAGTTGGTAAGTCAGAAATTAACTTAGAAGAAATTTCAACTGACAAACTTTTTGATACAATAACCAAGAAAACTATTAAAGATCTTGATTTAAGAAAAAAAACTGGTTGTTCTATAATTGGATATAAAGATCCTCAAGGAAAATACACAATTAACCCTGGAGCAAATTTAATTATTGAGGCAAATTCTAAAATAATAGTTTTAGGAAAATCGGAACAAATTCAACATTTAAATTCACTTTATAATATTTAATTCTGCTGCAATATTTTTTTTAAATCCATTTTTTTTACCATCTTGTCCCTAATCTATATTTTTTAATTTAATTTAAATTTTATGAAAAAATTACTTTCCCTTTTATTTTTTGTAGTTCCATTTCTTTCTTTTTCTCAAGAGAAAGGATTAGATAAACGTATTGATGAGGCATTTGCGCCGATTTCAGATTTCTTTTCTAATGTTGTGTTTTTTGAAGTTGCAGGATACCCTTTTGTAATTTTGTTATTAGTGAGTAGTGCAGCTTTTTTTACTGTATACTTTGGTTTTCCTAATATAAAATATTTTTGGACTGCTATAAATGTCGTAAGAGGTAAGTATGATGATTTAGATAAAGATGAAAGTGGTAATAAAGAAGGTGAGGTTTCTCACTTCCAGGCACTAGCAACAGCTGTTTCTGGTACTGTTGGTAATGGAAATATAGCGGGTGTTGCTCTAGCAATTGCTTTAGGTGGACCTGGAGCAACTTTCTGGATGATAGTATGTGGTTTGTTAGGAATGTCTACAAAATTTGTTGAGTGTACTTTAGGGGTACAATATAGAGATGTCGGTGAAGATGGTACTATTTATGGTGGTCCAATGTATTACTTAAGTAAAGGGTTAAAAAATAAAGGTTGGGAAAAACTAGGTAAAGTAACTGCTGTGTTATTTGCTATATTTTGTATAGGTGGATCATTCGGTGGTGGAAATGCTGCACAATCTAACCAAGCAACAATTGTTTTAAAAGATTTACTTGGTCTTGAAACTACATTTGCGGGAGCTATTATAGGTCTAGTACTGGCAGCCTTTGTTGGTATAATTATTATTGGTGGTATTAAGAGAATCGCTTCTGTAACTGAAAAAGTTGTTCCTTTAATGGCAGTACTTTATATACTTGCTTGTGTTTATATATTAGCTATTAACTTTAGTTATATAGATGATGCAATTGCACTAATTATTAGAGAAGCATTTAATCCAACTGCTGTTGGAGTTGGTGGTGTTATTGGAGTTTTAATGGTAGGTTTTAAAAGAGCTGCTTTTTCAAATGAAGCTGGTGCAGGTTCAGCATCTATTGCTCATTCAGCTGTTAAAACTAAATATTCTGCATCTGAAGGTTTAGTCGCGTTATTAGAGCCATTTATTGATACTGTTGTTATTTGTACAATGACTGCTTTAGTAATTGTTATATTCAATTCAAATGGTGCATTTGTATATGGTGGTGACGGTATGGGTGGAGTTCTTATTGATGGTGTAACTTATGAAGGAGCTGGTATTACATCTAAAGCTTTTGCTGAATATATTCCTTACTCAGGTATATTTTTAACAATTGCTGTTGTTCTATTTGCTGTTTCAACTATGATCTCCTGGTCATATTACGGACTGCAATCATGGAAATACTTGTTTGGTAGAGGTAGAGTTGCTGATTTAACTTATAAGGTTTTGTTCCTGGTTTTTGTTGTAATTGGAGCTGCTGCTAGTATGAATTCAATATGGGCATTCTCTGATGCTATGATTTTTGCTATGGTTTTCCCGAACATGATTGGATTGTACTTTTTGTTTCCAGTTGTTAAAGAGCAACTTAATAAATATTTGGAAGCAATTAAATCAAAATAAAATTTATTATAAATTAATTTATTAAAGCTTTTATAAATTAATAATTAGTTTATATTTGCAAAACAATTTTTAAAGAGAGGAGGCCCTGATATGCTAATAATACCAATTAAAGAAGGAGAAAACATCGATAGAGCGCTAAAGCGTTTTAAGAGAAAATTTGATAAGACGGGGACTAAAAGATCTCTTCAAACTAGAAAGCAATTTATAAAGCCTTCAGTTAAAAGAAGAGCTCAAATACAAAAAGCTCAGTATATTCAAAATTTAAGAGACAACGAGCAAATATAATTTGCAACGTTATAATTTAAAAAAAAGCCTCTCAGTTTCTGTGAGGCTTTTTTATTTTATTAAATTTATATTATAAATCAAAATATGAGTTTGAGGTCTTTTATTGATTACTTGGAAATAGAGAAAAAATATTCTCCAAATACTATTCATGCATATCGTAATGATTTGAATGTGTTTGCTAAGTATTTAGTAGACGAGCATGGTGTCAATAAAGTCATTAACAGCAACTATTCACATATTAGATCATGGATTGTAGTTTTAGTCAATAAGGGCATCTCTAATAGGTCTGTAAATAGAAAAATCACTTCACTAAATTCATACTTTAAGTTTATGCTTAAGATTGATTTGTTAAATGATAACCCATTAACTAATCATAAGTCTCTTAAAACCAAAAAAAAAATTCAATTACCATTTTCTGAAAGTGAAATGTTTGATGCTTTAAATTTAGATAATTTTGAAGATAATTTTACAGGTGTTAGAGATAGGTTAATAATTGATTTATTTTATACTACAGGAATTAGAAGAATTGAATTAATTCAGTTGAATATTTCAAATATAAATATCAGTAGAAAACAGATAAAAGTTTTAGGTAAAAGAAATAAAGAGAGAATAATCCCCTTAATAGATTCTACAATAATGATTCTTAATAAATACTTGGTCCTTAGATCTGAAATAACTTCAAATCAAGAATTTTTATTTATTACAAATAGTGGTAAAGTGGTCTACGAAAAACTAATTTATAGAATAATAAATAAATATTTTAATAATATTTCTACTAAAGTCAAAAAGAGCCCTCATATTATTAGGCATTCCTTTGCCACTCACCTCTTAAATAATGGTGCTGATTTGAATTCTGTTAAAGATTTACTAGGACACTCTAGCCTTGCAGCTACACAGGTTTATACCAATCGAAGTATTGATGAAATCAAAAAGGTGTTTGCTAAGTCTCACCCAAGAAATATATAGTTTTAATAAGTCTTATTTTTTACTTAAAAATTTAACCCATTTTATTTTGTTTAAATAAATAAGTATATATATTTGCATTCCGTTTATTTAGCGGATAAAAAGCCGATGTAGCTCAGCTGGCTAGAGCAGCTGATTTGTAATCAGCAGGTCGTGGGTTCGAGTCCCTCCATCGGCTCAGTTCTTTAACATAGTGAATAATATTAATGGGGAGATACTCAAGCGGCCAACGAGGGCAGACTGTAAATCTGCTGACTACGTCTTCGCAGGTTCGAATCCTGCTCTCCCCACTCTTTTTTCACATTAATTAAATATTGCGAGAGTAGCTCAGTTGGTAGAGCGTCAGCCTTCCAAGCTGAATGTCGCCAGTTCGAACCTGGTCTCTCGCTCTTTTAATTTTCCTTATATTTATAATATCCAAATAATTATTGCGAGAGTAGCTCAGTTGGTAGAGCGTCAGCCTTCCAAGCTGAATGTCGCCAGTTCGAACCTGGTCTCTCGCTCTTTTAAATTTCTTTATATATAATATCAAAACAATTATTGCGAGAGTAGCTCAGTTGGTAGAGCGTCAGCCTTCCAAGCTGAATGTCGCCAGTTCGAACCTGGTCTCTCGCTCTTTTTTAATAATAAAATTGCCGATGTAGCTCAGGGGTAGAGCGTTTCCTTGGTAAGGAAGAGGTCTCGAGTTCAATTCTCGACATTGGCTCTTCGTAAAAATACTCTTTTCTAATACTATTTAAAACACATTAGTGACAATTTAGTGACAAGTTAATCCAGTCATTTATTTTTGTTTAAATTTGGGCTATGAAATATTTAATAATCTCTCTCTTTATCTTGATTTCTTGTTCTGAGCCACAAAGAAATAATTCAAGAATTGAAGATTTAAATAACATTAATAATTTAACTGTGGTTACACTTTTAGATAATTTAGTTGATGAAAGTTCAGGCTTGGTTTTTCTAAATAATGATTTAATTACATTTAATGATTCAGGTGGGAGTAATAGTCTTTTTGTAATAGATGCAATTAATGGTGAGGTTAAGCGAATTATTGAGATAACAAATGCTACAAATAATGATTGGGAAGATATAACTATTGATTCTGAATATATTTATATCGGTGATTTTGGAAATAATTACGGAAATAGACAAGATTTATTAATATATAAAATTAACATATCAGATTTTTTGAACACAAATGATAATACGGTATCTGCCGAGCAAATTCATTTTAGTTATTCTGACCAAACAACTTTTCAATCTAATCCATATAACAGTAATTTTGATGCTGAATCTTTAATTTCATATAATGATAGTTTGTATGTTTTTACAAAAAATTGGGCTGACAGAAAAACTAATATTTACCCTTTACCGAAAAATGCTGGGACTTATATTACTTCAAAAATTGATAGTCTTGATGTTAATGGTTTAATAACTGCAGCTGAATATAGCGATACCTCAAATACTGTTACATTGCTAGGTTATAATTCAGTCTCTCCTTTTGTAATTGAGTTAACTAATTTTAATAATTCAAACTTTTCACAAGGGTTGATTAGTAAATTTCCATTGGTCGTTCCAGAAAACTCATCAATTCAAACTGAAGGATTAACTAATAAAAATAATAGCTATTATATTTCAGCTGAAGATTATTTAGGTAATCCTCAAGTTCTTTACCAAATAAGTAAAGACAGCTTACTTTTTAATTAACACTAATATCTTCTTTTGTAAGGAAGAGGTCTAGAGTTCAATTCTCGACATTGGCTCTTCTTAAAATTCCACTTCTTCAAACTAATAACAATTTATTACGGACAATTTAGTTTTTACTTAAACTATTTGAAGAACACTGCCTATGGTTTAGTAAGTAAGCAATAAATTTATAGATTGTTGTTTTTTAGTTATTATTTAATTTCCTTTTAAGGTCTCATAAATACCTTCAGCTACTTCCGAATCTGACGTCAAAATTGAATTCATATAATCCCTAAATTCCACAAAGAAATGAGATTTTCTATTCTCCCAATATTCCAGCCAACCTGGTTGGTTTTTTATGGCATTTATAGAAGCAGTAAGAGATTCTTGAACATTCTGGTCAAGAGTACCCTCATTTGCTAAGTAGTAATTATTTTGAAACGACAATATTAATCCATGCATTAATATAGTAGCTTGATATTTTTCAGCACTTGTTGTTATACTTTTTGGGTCCTTTATATAATCCCATAGAAGTTGGCTTGATTGTGCACTATTACCAGTTTCGGTATACCAAGAAACAGTTATTGCATTTGCAGCATTTGCAGTAGCAGATTTTGTTGCTATAGTATTTTCTCTAAACTGAACACCAACAAAAATTAGTGATATAAATAAAGCAATTCCTCCAATTATTTCAGTTATTAATGCGATTTTTTTTAAAGAGTATTTCATAATTAAATTAGTTTAATCAAATATAATTAATAGGATGTCATAAGCAAACTTATCTAAGGTTTAGAAATAGACTTTACTGCAGTGGGTACTTTTATGATACTTAATCCAAAGAAAGCACAGGCACAATCCACACCGCCTAAACCATGTAATTGGTAATTAATAAATTCTAAAACACACAATTAATATTATTAAAAACAAGGAAGTAAGTATTTTCGACGTCAGTTTTATTTAAAACTAGTTTTTACTCTTCCAGTCTTCTTGATTAATGTAATTTAAATTCACCCTTGAAGAAAATTGCAATTAAAATCGTGAGGGAAAAATATGATAATATGAATATATATGAAATATAAGAATCTGTTGATAAAAACTGACTTGAGAGAGATGTTGATAATAAAAAAATAGCAAAAACAGATCTTAATATTTCAAAATTTGGTGCCCAAGAATAAAAATCAAATAATGAGGTGAATCCGAAAATAGACACGAATATTATCAATCCATATATAAGCTTAAAACTAGTGGTCAAATCTGAAAAGTTTTGTAAAAAGAAAAGAAGTAAAAAGTTTATCGAAATAAAATGAAAAAGTGCCACTAACTTTAAGAACGAAGAATATTTAGGACCATATTTAATTCTATTTTTTATATCTACAGTAATAGCTCTTGGAAACTTTTCAATCACATCATTTGGCCTCCACCCAGTTGGCATAAACCAAATCCTTAGTTTGTCTACAAAACTTTTTGAATTATAGGCATCTTGAATTACATTAAAAGCGTGTTGCCAATTAATTAAAATGGGGTTCCAAGTTTTTACAGGTTTTAGTACTCCATAAACTGGAGGTTCTTCGTCTAGTTCTTCTTGAAATGTTCCAAAAATACGATCCCACACACAGAAAATACCAGATAAATTTTTATCAATATAAATTGGATTAATTGCATGATGAACTCTATGTTGAGATGGGGTAACTATTATGTATTCTAGAAACCCTAGTTTACCGATATGTTGAGTATGATACCAAAATTGAGCAAATAGGTGTAAAGGCACTAAAAGTGAAATGACTTTTGGTGAAACTCCTAAAATAGCCGCTGGTATTAAAAATAAAGCTCCAAATCCTATCCAGGCAGAGATACTTTGTCTTAATGCACATGCTAAATTAAATTCTTCACTACTATGATGTATCACGTGTCTATTCCAAAAAATATTGATCTTATGGTTTAATCTGTGATTCCAGTAACTTGCGAAATCTATACACACAAAAGCTACTACGTATAAAGTTAAGCTTGATTCTAGGCTAACCAGTTCAATTGAATTAAGTATATATGGATAAGGGAGAATTATTAAAACCAACCCTAATGAATTTTTTAAAGTGTTTGTCATTCCTGAACTCAAGCTAGAAATAGTATCCATAAAAGAATAAGTTTGTTTGCCAATTACATGGCCATACAAGATTTCTACTGTCATTAAAACCATGAATCCTGGAATTACCCATAATAATAAAGAAGCGTAAGTATCCATAAATAATTTATATATAAAATCATCTAAATATAAAGAAAAAAAACCTCGATTAATTGAAGGTTTTAAATTTTAGTTTTACTTATAAATTTTAGTTTAAATATATTGTTCCTTGAACCCGAATCTCAAAATTTGTTCTTCTTAAAACTACACCTTTCAATTATCTTATAGATAATTAATGCATTATTTTGCTTAAATTGTTTATATATTTCAACTATGAAAAAATTAAGTACTATTATATTTTTGTTTATTTTCTTTACTTCATTCCAATGTTTTAGTCAAAATATTTCAGAACAAATAACATTTACAAGTTCTAATCCATTCTCCTTTAATGATGTCATCACCAATTTTGATAATTTAGAAAAACAAGAAGTATTTGGAGAATTAGTTATACCACATGATTCTTTAAACCCTCAAAAGAAATTCCCCCTAATAATTGGAGTTGCCGGTAGTTTGGGTTGGAAAAGTCATCATTTAGAGTATTTGAAAATGTATCAAGATTTAGGATTTGCAACATTTGAACTAAAGAGTTTTAAAAGTAGAGATATTGAGTCTACTGTTGGTGAACAAAGTCAGGTAACAACCGCTGCGATGATTGTAGATGCTTATAAAGCTCTAGAGCAGTTGTCTAAGCATCCGTTAATCAATAAAGATAAGATTTCAATAACAGGATGGAGTTTAGGTGGAGCAGTAACTTTATTTTCTGCTTGGGTTCCTTTAAAAAATGCTATCAATAAGCAGTTAAGCTTTGCTTCACATTTAGCTTTTTATCCTCCTTGCTTTTTTGAACTTGAAAATTTGGAATTCTCTCAATCACCTATTCATATATTAATTGGGGAGTTAGATGATTGGACGCCTTCTGAACCATGCTCTAATTTGGTGAATGAGCTGAACGATTATTGTAATATTGATATAACAATATATAAAGACTCTCATCATGGCTTTGATAGGGAGGGAGGATTGGAGATTAATGAAAATGGTTATAGTTTTAAAAATTGCATGTTTAAATTAACAAGCGACGGAGATGTATTAATGAATTATTTAAATCTTCCTATGTCTAATTCACTTCTTCAAAAAGTCGGTTTCCTTTTTTGTGCTTCTAAAGGAGTAACTATAGGTGGGAATTTAGAAGCGAGAAATCAGTCATTTATATTTGCGAAAGAATTTATGTTAAAAACTTGCTACAATAAGATGTAAGATTTATAGTTAAAATAATTAAGTAGTTTTACAATTAATTAAAGCTGTAATGTCTGTTAAATCTATTTTATTAATAATCTTATTTATATGGGGAACCCCTAGTACTTATTTCAGAAGTAAATTTAGAAAAATCGTGTATAAAACTGATGATTGGAAGATAAATATTAAGCCTTTATTCTTAAAAGAAATTAAAGCTTTATTTGTTAACCTTTACCCTGATAATAAAGAGTATCTTAAAATAAGAAATTATTATAGATTTTACTTAGTTATATATGTTATAATATTTGCTTTTTATTTCACGTTAAGGTAATCTCAATTATAAATACTGACGTTTAACTCACCTTTTTTATTTATTGATGCTCGATACATCCCCGGCGTATTAAATTCCATTACAATATTAGCTTTATTATCAATTGCTATTACACCTCCATCACCACCTAATTTCAACAATTTTTCTTGAATCACAATTCTTGCAGACTCTTTTAAACTCAAATTTTTATATTGAACTAGTGCTGAAATATCATGTGCTACCATTGCTCTAATAAAATACTCACCCCAGCCGGTTGAAGATACGGCACATGTTAAATTGTTTGCATATGTTCCTGCTCCAATAATTGGAGAATCTCCAATACGTCCCCATTTTTTATTTGTCATTCCACCTGTTGAAGTCCCTGCAGCTAAATTCCCTTTTTTATCAATTGCTACGCACCCGACGGTCCCGAATTTTTCATCTTTGTATATTGAGTCAGTTACAGATTCGTTTTTCTTTGCTTGTTTCAGTGCATTTAATCTAAATTCTGTTTCAAAATAACTTGAATTTACTAATTTCAGATTTTGTTGTCTTGCGAATTTCTCAGCACCCTTACCGGATAAAAAAACATGTTCTGATTTAGTCATAATTTCATAAGCTAAAGTAATTGGGTTTTTCACTACTGTAGTTGATGTTGTAGCTCCAGCATTTAAGTCTGAACCATCCATTATAGATGCATCGTGCTCTATAGTTTTGTTCGCTGTAAAGACCGCGCCTTTTCCAGCATTAAATAGTGGGGAATCTTCTAGAATTTTGATTGTTTCAACTACGGCTTCAATGCTAGTTCCTTCATTTTTTAAAATATCATGCCCTACTTGAATAGCTTCTTCCAGTTTTCCTCTGATTAAAAATTCTTTTTCAGTAGTTAAATTTTCTTTTAATATTGTGCCAGCACCTCCATGTATAGCAATTGCAAATCCATTTTCTTCTTTATCTATGACGCATGAACTTATTGTTATGATAATTAGTATAAATATATATTTTCTCATAGTTATTAATTTACAAAATATATTCAGGCTAATCAGTTTATTGGAAACATATTTTTAATTGATATTTAATTTATTGTATTATTTCTTACTTTGTAAAAAAATCTGAATTATGAATAAATTTATTTTTATTTGCTTTTTACTTTTCATCTCTACTGATATTTCAGCTCAAGATTGGAAGCAAATGATGGATGACCCTACTTTTAATATATATGAAGTAGTTGATGCAGCTGAATCTTATTTTGAATATGTAGATAAAACAAAAAAAGGATCAGGTTGGAAAAAATATCAAAGATGGTTATTTGAAAATGAGGCTAAATTTTATCCAAGTGGAGATAGAATTAGTGTTGATCCACATTATGCATCTAATGCTTATAAAGATTTTTTAAAAAAAAACCCTTCCGCTACAAAATCAATATTTGATAGTGATTGGGAAGAACTCGGGCCTTATTATATTGAAGAAGTCACAGGTCATTATGCTGTAGGGTTAGGTAGGGTAGAGTCATTTTATATAGATGATGATCCAAATATTATTTATTTAGGTTCTAGAAGTGGTGGTTTTTGGAAAACTATTGATGGTGGAGAAAGCTGGATTAATACAACGGATGATTTAATCGCTACTGGAGTTAATACTATAGCTGTAAATCCAAATGATTCTAATAAAATTTTGATTAATGTTAGAAATTCTAATAATGGAACTACCCATGGTATTTATCAGTCTATTGATGGAGGAAATAATTGGAACATTACTAATTTTAACCCTGAAAATTTATCCTGGGGAGGTCTTGGTACTAATAACAGAATAAACATTATTAAATATCACCCTACAATTCAAGATTTAGTTTATGTAGGTACTTCAGATGGCTTATATAGATCAGATGACAACCTAGTTACTTGGTCTTTGATCGCTATAGCTACTAGTGGTCCGTGGAGTGACGATAATTTTAATGAAATTGAATTTCACCCAACTAATGAAAATATAATATATGCTGCTGCAACAAATTTAGATTCAAATATATATATATCATCTGATGCAGGGCTTACTTTTAATTTATCAAATTCTATTATAAATTCAAGTAATATAAAGCTTTCTATTTCTGCAGCTTGTCAAGACTGCGTATATGTAGGTTCCAGCGATGCAATATGGAAATCCACTGATTTAGGTCAAAATTTTGATATAATTTCAGGGACATATATAGATGAAATTAGTAATTATGGTGCTTTTGCTGTTAGTGATACAGACAATAATGTTATTTTATATGGAGATATAGATACTCATATGAGTACTGATGAAGGTGCGACTTTTAATAAAACTACTTTTTGGTCAACAGGAAATTCAAATTATGATCAAACAGGCTCTTATGTTCATGCCGATATCAGAGGGGCAATTTGTAAAGAAGGAGTCTTTTGGGTTAACACAGATGGACTGCTTTGTAAAAGTGAGGATAATGGAATTACATGGATGATTTTTGAAGGTCAGTCTATTAGAGAGAATTACAATTTAGGTGTAAGTCAATCTAATCATTATACAACAATAAGTGGTTCGCAAGATAATGGTACCAGTATTAAAACTGAAAATTCATGGATAGAGTTTTATGGAGCTGACGGAATGGAAGGTATTGTTCATCCGTTAAATGATGATTGGATGATTGGAAGTTTTCAATTTGGAGGTAAAAGAAGAACTAAGGATGGCGGTTTTTCTCAAGATGGTGTAGGTAATGTAGAGAATGGTGGATGGATAGCCCCTCTATTTTACGATCCAAATGATCAAATGAAAATATTTTCATTAGGAAGTAAAGTTACTGTTAGTGAAGATTTCGGCTCTACATGGAATGATCGAGGGAATCCGTTTAATGATTCATCTATTACCTACGCAACTATTGCGGAGAATAATTCAAATATTATGACTGTAACTAATTATGACCAAATTAAAATATCATCAGATGGGGGGAATACTTTTACTAGTATTTCGGAAGGTCTTACCGGTAATTACATAACTGATGTTGCTTTTGACCCAAATGATGACAATACCATAGTAGTTACCTATGGGACTTACTGGGGAGATAATAATAAAGTTTATATTACCAATGATCAAGGCTTGACTTGGAATAATATAACTTATAACCTTGGTTATCTTCCAGTTAGATCAGTGGTTATAGATCATACTGAAAATTCAAATATATATATAGGCACTGAAATAGGAGTTTATAAAAAATCGATGGTTAGTAATACTTGGGAATTATATAGTCAAGGCCTCCCAAACATGTCAATTTTAGAGCTTGAAGTGATGTATGGGTCTAACACATTAAGAGCTGCTACTTGGGGTAGGGGTTTGTGGGAATATGCTTTGGACGGAAGGGTGGATCACCCATCAATTCTTAGTACACAAATCACAAATCAACCAACTGATAATCAACCTAAATATTCTATAGATCAGTTTATTACTTCAGTAATAGAATATCAAAATACATTGTCAGATGTTTATGTTAAATGGTCTGTTGACGAGCCAATTTTTGATAATACAATACCTATGTCAAATACCTCAGATAATACTTGGGTTTCTGATAGTTCAATCCCTAATCAAGAAGAGGGGGGTAAGGTTTATTTTAAAGTTTTTGCTGAGGGTAATAATCAAGATATTACTGAGACATATAAGTTTATGTTTAAAGTAAAGGCTAATATATATTGTACTCCATCAATGGATTGTTCTGTTGGAGATGGTCTTCAGTTATTTCAGCTAGCTGATATAAATAATCCTTCTGAGTGTGAGGGTTATGGAGATTTCACAAACATATCTACTGAGCTAGAGCAAGGTTCTACCAATAATTTAACAATTACTACTGGGTATGGCGATCAGTTTTTAAGTGTATGGATTGATTATAATGATGATTTTGAGTTTAGTGATGATGAATTAGTAGTTGATAGTTTTGAAATTGCTGATGGTCAAGCTGCAGGATCTTATTCGGAAACTTTAGATTTTGTTATTGCTGATGATGCTCAATTAGGATCTCATTTAATGAGGGCTAAAACGAACTGGAGTGGGCCTGTGCCTACAGATGCTTGTGATGAAACTGCTTACGGAGAGACTGAAGATTATATGGTTGAAATAATTGAATCTTCCCTTGGTGTTAATGAGTTTAATGATAGTAAAGTTAAATTATACCCTAATCCAACTACTGGTATTTTCACTATTGATCTTGGTAATGAAATTGAAAACACAGAAATATCAATTCATGATTTAAATGGAAGGTTGATTAAGGTTTTTTACAAGTCTAATAAGACATTAATAAACATAGACATTGAATTGGGTTTAGGCTTATATTTTGTAACTGTAATATCAGACAATAAAAAGTCTATATTTAAATTGCTTAAAAAATAACTTTTAATTAGATTTACCTCATTGGTTTGAATAATTTATTTCTGTTGATTCTAGAAATTATTGATTACAGGGAATAGTTAAAATATGTTTTTTGTAAATTATAGTGTTTTGGTCAAAAAAAATATTTAAACATGCGATATTTAAGAATAAAATTTTTATATTTGCGCTCATTTTAAAAGCAATAAAAAAAACTATATTATGGCAAAGGAAAATTTTGATCGTTCCAAACCACACTTAAACATTGGTACTATTGGACACGTTGATCACGGAAAAACTACTTTAACAGCTGCTATTACAACTGTCTTAGCAAAAGCTGGATTCTGCGAAACAAGAGACTTCGATACTATCGATAACGCTCCTGAAGAAAAAGAAAGAGGTATTACTATTAACACTTCACACGTTGAGTATTCAACTGAAAATCGTCACTACGCACACGTAGATTGTCCAGGTCACGCGGATTACGTTAAGAACATGGTAACTGGTGCTGCACAAATGGATGGAGCTATACTTGTTGTAGCCGCTACAGATGGACCTATGCCACAAACTCGTGAGCATATACTTTTAGGACGTCAGGTTGGTATTCCAAGAATGGTTGTATTTATGAATAAAGTAGATATGGTTGATGATGAGGAATTACTTGAACTAGTTGATATGGAAATTCGTGAATTATTATCATTTTACGAATATGATGGTGATAACGGACCTGTTATTGCTGGATCTGCTCTTGGTGCTCTAAATGGAGAACAAAAATGGGTAGATACTGTATTGGAATTAATGAAAGCTGTTGATTCATGGATTGAATTACCAAAACGTGATGTTGATAAAGATTTTTTAATGCCAATTGAAGATGTATTCTCAATTACTGGTCGTGGAACAGTTGCTACTGGAAGAATCGAAACAGGAATTGCTAACACAGGAGATTCAGTTGATATTATCGGTATGGGAGCTGAGAAGCTTACTTCTACTGTTACTGGAGTTGAAATGTTCCGTAAAATATTAGAAAAAGGTGAAGCTGGAGATAATGCTGGTATACTATTAAGAGGTATAGAAAAAGCTGATATCAAAAGAGGAATGGTAATATGTAAGCCTGGTTCTGTTAAACCTCATGCTAAATTTAAAGCAGAAGTTTATGTTCTTAAAAAAGAAGAAGGTGGACGTCACACTCCATTCCATAATAACTATAGACCTCAGTTCTATGTACGTACTACAGATGTAACTGGTACTATTTCTCTTCCTAAAGGAGTTGAAATGGTAATGCCAGGAGATAACTTAACCATTCATGTTGAATTACTTCAACCTATTGCAATGAGTGTAGGTTTAAGATTTGCTATCCGTGAGGGTGGTAGAACTGTTGGTGCTGGACAAGTAACTGAAATTTTAGATTAATATTAACCCATAATATTTTGTTAAGGTATTCTGTTTTTTACAGAATACCTTGACTTATGTTTACGGGTTTAGCTCAGTTGGTAGAGCACTGGTCTCCAAAACCAGGTGTCGGGAGTTCGAGTCTCTCAACCCGTGCAAATAAAAAGATATGACAGGAATAATTACATATTTTAAAGAATCATTTGAGGAACTAAAGAATAATGTTACTTGGCCAATGTTTTCAGAAGGTCAGCGTTTAACAATTTTAGTTGCCGTTTTCTCAATTATATTTTCGTTAATCATTTGGGGAATTGATTCAGTTTTTGGAGAAGTTATTAAATATTATTTTAATTTGATTGGATAATGTCAGAAGCGGTTGTAGAAAATAAATGGTATGTTGTCAGAGCTGTTAGCGGACAAGAAAATAAAATCAAGTCTTATATTGAAAATGAGATATCTAGGTTAGGATATGATAGTTTTGTAGATCAAATTCTAGTACCATCAGAAAAAGTCATTCAAATAAGAAAAGGCAAGAAAATAACTAAAGATAAAGTTTATTTTCCTGGTTATATTATGATTAAGGCTAACCTAACTGGTGAAATACCTCATGTAATTAAAGGTATTACTAATGTTATTGGTTTTTTAGGTGAAACTAAAGGTGGAGAGCCTGTTCCACTTAGAAAGTCTGAGGTTAATAGAATGTTAGGTAAAGTTGATGAGTTATCTCTTCAAAATGAATCTAACATTATTATTCCTTTTACACCAGGTCAAAATGTCAAAGTTATAGATGGTCCATTTAATGGATTTGATGGTACTATTGAAAAAATTAATGAAGAGAAAAGAAAACTTGAAGTAATGGTTAAGATATTTGGACGTAAGACTCCACTTGAATTAAGTTACATGCAAGTAGAAAAAATTTAATAAATGTTACAATGTTCTATAGTTTATAGCTTCCAAGTTTAAATTATAGTAAATTTTAAATTGTTAATATATGGCAAAAGAAATAGGAAAAGTAGTTAAACTACAAGTAAGAGGCGGAGCTGCGAATCCATCACCACCAGTAGGACCAGCGTTAGGTGCTGCAGGTGTTAATATAATGGAATTCTGTAAGCAATTTAATGCTAGAACTCAGGATAAACCTGGTAAAGTTCTTCCAGTTGTTATAACTGTATTTAAGGATAAATCTTTTGAATTTGTTATTAAAACCCCACCAGCTGCTGTTCAATTATTGGAAGCTGCTAAGGTAAAAAAAGGTTCAGGTGAACCTAATATCAAAAAAGTTTCAAAAGTAACTTGGGATCAAGTTAAGACTATAGCTGAAGATAAGATGCAAGATTTAAATGCATTTAACATAGAATCAGCAATGAAAATGATAGCTGGAACGGCAAGATCAATGGGTATTAAAGTTAATGGAGGTCAATCTCCAAGCTAATTTGAAATAAATGGGAAAATTAACTAAAAATAAAAAATCAGTTTCAGATAAATTTGTGCCAAACAAACTTTACAGTATTGAAGAGGCATCTAATCTTATCAAAGAAATTACTACAACTAAATTCGACGCGTCTGTTGACCTAGCTGTTAGATTAGGAGTTGATCCTAAGAAAGCTAACCAAATGGTTAGAGGGGTTGTCTCTCTTCCGCATGGTACAGGTAAAGACATGAAGGTTTTAGCATTAGTAACTCCTGATAAAGAACAAGAAGCTAAAGATGCTGGTGCAGATTTCGTTGGTCTTGATGAATATCTTGATAAAATTAAATCTGGATGGACTGATGTAGACGTTATTGTTACTATGCCAAGTGTTATGGGTAAATTAGGACCATTAGGAAGAGTATTAGGACCAAGAGGACTAATGCCTAACCCTAAAACTGGTACTGTTACTATGGATATAGGTAAAGCTGTATCTGAAGTAAAAGCTGGTAAAATTGACTTTAGAGTTGATAAAGCTGGAATTATTCATGCACCAATTGGAAAAGTTTCATTTTCATCTGATAAAATAACAGGTAATGCTGTTGAGTTATTACAGACGTTGAACAAGTTAAAGCCAACTACTGCAAAAGGTATTTACATGAAAAGTATTTTTATGTCAAGTACAATGAGCCCTAGTTTAGCAATAGATCCAAAAATTTAGAATAAAAATGACAAGAGAAGAAAAAACAAAAGCAATTTCTGAATTAACTGAAAAATTAGGTGCAAGTACTCACTTGTATTTAACTGATATTTCTGGTTTAGATGCGCAGGCTACTTCAAATTTGAGACGTGCATGTTATAAAGCAAACATTAGTTTGTCTATGACAAAAAATACGTTTCTTGATAAAGCTATGCAAGCATCAGAAAAAGATTTTGGAGATCTTTCAACTATTTTAAAAGGAAACACATCAATAATGTTTTCTGAAGTTGGAAATGCTCCTGCAAAAGTTATTAAAGCTTTTAGAAAAAAATCTGAAAAACCAGTTTTAAAAGGTGCTTATATAGAACAAAACGTATATATAGGTGACGACCAATTAGAAGCATTAGTTAACATCAAATCTAGAGAAGAGTTAATAGGGGATATTATCTCATTATTACAATCTCCAGCTAAGAATGTTGTCTCAGCTTTACAATCTGGTGGTGGAAAGTTATCAGGAATACTTCAAACATTATCTAATAAATAATAGTTTGATTTTAAGAAACACTAAAAATTAAAATTAAAAATTATATTAAAAAATAGAAAAATGGCAGATTTAAAAGATTTCGCAGAAAAATTAGTAAACTTATCAGTAAAAGACGTTACAGAATTAGCTGGTATTTTAAAAGATGAATATGGTATAGAGCCAGCAGCAGCAGCAGTTGTAGCAGGACCAGCAGCCGGTGGCGGTGAAGCTGAAGAAGCTCAAACTGAATTTGATGTTATTCTTAAAGCAGCAGGTGCTTCTAAATTAGCAGTTGTTAAACTTGTTAAAGAATTAACAGGATTAGGATTGAAAGATGCTAAAGAACTTGTTGATGGTGCGCCAGGTGCAATTAAAGAAGGTGTTAGTAAGGATGAGGCTGAAGGTCTCAAAAAATCATTAGAAGAAGCTGGAGCTGAAGTTGAGCTTAAGTAAACTCTAACCAATTACAATTTATAGTATAGATTTTAAGATTTTTTTCTTAAAGTCTATACTTATTTGTGCATATGTGATATATGTACTTTTTACATTTTATAACTAAAATAGTAGCTAGATGTCAATAAAAACCAACCAAAGAATAAACTTCTCTTCAATTAGTAATCAAATTGAATATCCTGATTTTTTAGATATACAAATAAAGTCATTTCAAGATTTTTTCCAATTAGAGACTAAATCTGAAGAAAGAGGTGATGAGGGTTTATATAAAACTTTCATGGAAAATTTTCCAATTACTGATACAAGAAATCAGTTTGTTTTAGAGTTTTTAGACTATTTTGTTGACCCACCTAGATATTCAATTCAAGAATGTATTGAAAGAGGACTAACTTATAGCGTTCCCTTAAAAGCTAGGTTAAGACTGTATTGTACTGATGAAGAGCATGAAGATTTTGAAACTATTGTTCAGGATGTTTATTTAGGAACTATACCTTATATGACTCCAAGTGGTACTTTTTGTATTAATGGTGCTGAGCGTGTAGTTGTATCACAATTACATAGATCTCCAGGAGTATTTTTTGGACAATCTTTCCATGCTAATGGTACTAAATTATATTCTGCTCGTGTTATACCATTCAAAGGTTCATGGATAGAATTTGCTACTGATATTAATAGTGTAATGTATGCATATATTGATAGAAAAAAGAAATTACCGGTTACTACATTATTTAGAGCTATCGGATTCGAAAGAGATAAAGATATTCTTGAAATTTTTGATTTAGCTGAAGAAGTGAAAGTTTCTAAATCTGGATTAAAAAAATACCATGGCCGTAAATTAGCAGCAAGAGTATTAAATACTTGGTACGAAGACTTTGTAGATGAAGACACTGGTGAGGTTGTTTCAATTGAAAGAAATGAAATTGTTCTAGATAGAGATACAATTATTGATACGGATAATGTAGAAGAAATTTTAGAAGCAGGTGTAAAAACTATTTTGTTACATAAAGCTGTTTCTGATCAAGGAGATTACGCTATTATTCATAATACATTACAAAAAGATCCAACTAACTCTGAAAAAGAAGCTGTTGAGCATATCTATAGACAATTAAGAAATGCTGAGCCACCAGATGAAGAAACTGCTAGAGGTATAATTGATAAGTTATTTTTCAGTGACCAAAGATATAGTTTAGGTGAAGTTGGTAGGTATAGAATGAACAAAAAACTTGGTCTAAATGTAGATATGAGTAAACTTGTTCTTACAAAAGACGATATCATTACAATCATTAAATACCTTATAGAGTTAATTAATTCTAAAGCGGAAATTGATGATATTGACCACTTATCCAATAGACGTGTTAGAACCGTTGGTGAGCAATTATCTTCACAGTTTGGAGTTGGTTTAGCTAGAATGGCTAGAACTATTCGTGAAAGAATGAATGTTAGAGATAATGAAGTTTTTACTCCAATAGATCTAATTAATGCTAAAACACTGTCTTCAGTAATTAATTCCTTCTTTGGCACAAATCAGCTTTCTCAATTTATGGATCAAACAAATCCGTTAGCTGAAATTACTCATAAAAGAAGATTATCGGCACTAGGACCCGGAGGACTTTCTAGAGAACGTGCAGGTTTTGAGGTTAGAGATGTTCATTATACACATTATGGAAGGTTATGTCCTATTGAAACTCCTGAGGGGCCAAATATTGGATTAATTTCATCTTTGAGTGTTTTTGCAAAAGTTAACAGCATGGGCTTCATTGAAACACCATATAGAAAAGTATCAAAAGGTGTAGTAGATTTTAAAACTGAACCTATTTATTTAAGTGCTGAAGAAGAAGAAAATAAATTAATTGCACAATCTAATCTTGCTGTCGATAAAAACGGTAAGATAATTGAAGAAAAGGTTATTGCTCGTCAAGAAGGCGATTTTCCTGTTATTGAATCAAAAGAAGTAGACTATACAGATGTTGCTCCTAATCAAATTTCATCTATTTCAGCTTCATTGATTCCGTTTTTGGAGCATGATGACGCGAATAGAGCACTTATGGGATCAAATATGATGAGGCAGGCAGTGCCATTATTATTGCCTGAATCACCAATTGTTGGTACTGGTTTAGAAAAAGCTGTTGCTTCAGATTCTAGAGTTTTAATTAACGCTGAAGGTAATGGAGTTGTTCAATATGTTGATGCACAAAAAATTACTATTAAATACAGTAGAACAAAAGAAGAAACTTTAGTCAATTTTGAAAGTGATGAAAAAACTTATTTTTTAACTAAGTTTAGAAAAACTAATCAAGGTACTTCAGTTAATCTAAAATCAATTGTATCTAAAGGTGATAAGGTTAAAAAAGATCAGGTTTTATGTGAAGGTTATGCTACGCAAAAAGGTGAACTTGCACTAGGTAGAAATATGAAAGTTGCTTTTATGCCTTGGAAAGGGTATAATTTTGAGGATGCAATAGTTATTTCTGAACAGGTAGTAAGAAATGATGTATTCACTTCTATTCATATTGATGAGTATTCTCTTGATGTTAGAGATACAAAACTTGGTAATGAAGAACTTACAAATGATATTCCTAATGTTTCTGAAGAAGCTACTAAAGATTTAGATGAAAATGGAATGATTAGAGTGGGTGCTGAAATTAAGCCTGGTGATATATTAATTGGAAAAATTACTCCAAAAGGGGAAAGTGATCCTACACCAGAAGAAAAGTTGTTAAGAGCAATTTTCGGTGATAAAGCTGGAGATGTAAAAGATGCTTCATTAAAAGCTTCTCCATCACTGAATGGAGTAGTTATTAATAAAAAATTATTTTCAAGAGCAGTTAAAGATAAAAGAAAACGAGCTCAGGATAAAATAGATATTAAGGAATTAGAAGATAATTTTGATTTAAAATTTGAAGATTTAAGACAAGTTTTAATTGAAAAGTTATTTACTATACTTTCAGGTAAAACTGCTCAAGGTATATCTAATGATCTTGGTGAGGATGTTTTTCCAAAAGGAAAAAAATTCACTTTAAAAATGTTAAATTCAGTTGATGATTATGCGCATTTAACTATGGGCAAATGGACTATGGACGATCATGCTAATAAATTAGTATCTGAATTAATACATAATTATAAAATAAAAGAAAACGATCTGCAAGGATCTTTGAGAAGAGAGAAATTTACAATTTCTGTTGGAGATGAATTACCTGCTGGAATTATTAAATTAGCTAAAGTTTATATAGCTAAAAAGAGAAAATTAAAAGTAGGTGATAAGATGGCAGGACGCCATGGAAATAAAGGAATTGTAGCCAGAATAGTTAGACAAGAAGATATGCCATTTTTAGAAGATGGGACGCCTGTGGATATTGTATTAAACCCACTTGGAGTACCTTCTAGGATGAATATTGGTCAAATTTATGAAACTGTTTTAGGGTGGGCTGGCCAAAATCTTGGTAGAAAATATGCTACCCCTATTTTTGATGGTGCTACTCTAGATCAAATTAATGAATTAACTGATGAAGCTGGTATCCCTAGATTTGGTCATACTTACTTATATGATGGAGGTACGGGTGATAGATTTGATCAGCCTGCAACTGTCGGAGTAATCTACATGCTAAAATTGGGACATATGGTTGACGACAAAATGCATGCTAGATCAATTGGTCCATACTCTCTAATTACTCAACAACCACTTGGAGGTAAGGCTCAGTTTGGAGGTCAAAGATTTGGAGAAATGGAAGTTTGGGCATTAGAAGCTTATGGAGCATCTAGTACTCTTCGTGAGATTCTTACAGTTAAATCTGATGACGTCGTTGGAAGAGCAAAAACTTATGAAGCAATCGTTAAAGGAGACCCGATGCCTAAACCAGGTTTACCTGAATCCTTTAATGTGTTAATGCACGAATTAAAAGGATTAGGATTAGACATTAGATTAGAAGAATAAATAAAATATTTTATCATATATACCCATTACTATGGCAAGAAAACAAGATAACACAGTAGTTAAGTTTAATAAAATATCAATAGGTTTAGCTTCACCAGAATCAGTTTTATCTGCTTCAAAAGGAGAAGTTCTAAAACCAGAAACTATAAATTATAGAACTCATAAACCAGAAAGAGATGGTTTATTTTGTGAGAGAATATTTGGACCTGTTAAGGATTTTGAATGTGCTTGTGGTAAATACAAGAGAATTAGATATAAAGGAATAGTATGTGATAGATGTGGAGTTGAGGTTACTGAGAAAAAAGTTAGAAGAGACAGAGTAGGTCACATCAACTTGATAGTTCCTGTTGCTCATATTTGGTATTTTAGATCACTACCTAATAAAATAGGATATTTGTTAGGGCTACCTTCAAAGAAATTAGATATGATTATCTATTACGAAAGGTATGTTGTTATACAAGCTGCATCTGCAGTTAATGTTGAAGGAGAACCTTTAAAGAAAATGGATTTTCTTTCTGAAGAAGAGTATCTAGATATTATTGATGCACTTCCCCCAGAAAACCAATATTTAGATGACTCAGATCCTGAAAAGTTTATAGCTAAAATGGGTGCTCAATGTTTAATTGAACTATTATCTAGAATTAACTTAGATGAGTTGTCATTTGAACTAAGAAATAAAGCTAATACTGAAACATCTAAACAAAGAAAAACTGAAGCACTAAAAAGACTTCAAGTTGTTGAATCTTTTAGAGAAGCTAATTTAAATAGAGAAAACTTACCAGAGTGGATGATAATGAAAGCAATTCCTGTAATTCCACCAGAATTAAGGCCGTTGGTTCCTTTAGACGGAGGAAGGTTTGCTACTTCAGATTTAAATGATTTATATAGAAGAGTAATTATTAGAAACAATAGATTAAAAAGACTAGTTGAAATTAAAGCTCCTGAAGTCATTTTAAGAAATGAAAAGAGAATGTTACAAGAGTCAGTTGACTCGTTATTTGATAACACTAGAAAATCTTCTGCTGTAAAAACTGATTCAAATAGACCTTTAAAATCTTTATCTGATTCATTGAAAGGTAAACAAGGAAGGTTTCGTCAGAATTTATTAGGTAAAAGGGTTGATTATTCTGCAAGATCTGTAATTGTTGTTGGTCCAGAACTGAAATTATTTGAATGTGGTATTCCAAAAAACATGGCTGCTGAATTATACAAACCTTTTGTAATTAGAAAATTAATTGAAAGAGGTATTGTTAAAACTGTTAAATCAGCTAAGAAAATAATAGATAAAAAAGAACCTGTTGTATGGGATATATTAGAAAATGTTTTAAAGGGACACCCAGTTCTTTTGAATCGTGCCCCTACATTACACAGATTAGGGATACAAGCTTTTCAGCCTAAGTTAATTGAAGGGAAAGCAATACAACTACACCCACTTGTATGTACAGCTTTTAATGCTGATTTTGATGGAGATCAAATGGCTGTTCATTTACCTCTTGGCCCAGAAGCAATTCTAGAGTGCCAATTGCTAATGTTAGCTTCTCATAATATTTTAAATCCAGCAAATGGATCACCAGTTACCGTACCATCTCAGGATATGGTATTGGGATTATATTATATGACAAAATTAAAAACTTCAACCAAAAAGGTTAAAGTATTAGGGGAGGGTTTAACATTCTATTCTCCTGAAGAAGTAATTATTGCTTATAACGAGAAAAGAGTTGATTTAAATGCTTCAATTAAAGTTAAGACTGATGATTTTAATGATAATAAAGAGTTAGTAAGCCAAATAATAGAAACAACAGTTGGTAGAGTTTTATTTAACGAAAAAGTACCTGCAGTTGCTGGATATATTAATGAGGTTTTAACAAAAAAATCTTTGCGTGATATCATTGGTGACATATTAAAGGTAACAGGTGTACCACAAACAGCTGCTTTTTTAGATGAAATTAAAACTTTAGGTTATAAATTTGCATTCCAAGGTGGACTTTCGTTCAGTTTAGGTGATATTATTATACCACCAGAGAAGCATACAATGATTGCTAAAGCCAATAAAGAGGTTGATGCAATTAAAGCTAATTACAACATGGGGTTAATAACCAATAACGAGAGATATAATCAAGTTATTGATATTTGGACTTCAACTAATGCTGAGTTAACTGAGCTCTCTATGAAAAGAATTAGAGAAGATCAACAAGGGTTTAACTCTGTTTATATGATGCTTGATTCTGGGGCCAGAGGTTCTAAAGAACAAATACGTCAGTTAACAGGAATGAGGGGTTTAATGGCTAAGCCAAAAAAATCGAATGCAGGTGGTGGTGAAATTATAGAAAATCCAATTTTGTCAAACTTTAAAGAAGGTTTGTCAATTTTAGAGTATTTTATATCAACTCACGGAGCAAGAAAAGGATTAGCGGATACAGCTCTTAAAACAGCTGATGCTGGGTATTTAACAAGAAGGCTAGTAGATGTTGCTCAAGATGTTATCGTTAGTTCTGAAGATTGTGGAACATTAAGAGGGATTTCTGTAACTGCATTAAAAAAGAATGAAGAGGTTGTTGAAAAATTAAATGAAAGAATTGTAGGAAGAACATCTTTACACGATGTAATTGATCCAGTAACAGCTAATCTTTTAGCTTCAGCAGGAGAACATATATCTGATGAAATCGCAGATAACATTCAAAACTCTTCAATTGAATCTGTAGACGTAAGATCTGCTCTTACTTGTGAAGCAAAAAAAGGTATATGTGAAAAATGTTATGGTAGAAATTTAGCTACTGGGAAGATTGTACAAAGAGGAGAAGCAGTTGGAGTAGTAGCTGCTCAGTCTATTGGTGAACCTGGTACCCAACTTACTTTAAGAACTTTCCACGTCGGTGGTATTGCTGGTAATATTTCTGAAGAAAATAAACTAGTAACAAAGTTTGCAGGTAAAGCTGAAATAGAAGATTTTAAAACTGTCTTAGGTAAAGATAATGATGGTAAAGATGTTAATGTTGTTATTTCAAGGACGTCAGAATTAAAAGTTCTTGACACTAAAACAGGTCTTGTTTTAAGTACAAATAATATTCCTTACGGTTCATTTGTTTACATTAAGAGTGGGCAAAAAGTTAAAGCTGACACATTAGTATGTCAGTGGGATCCTTACAATGGCGTTATTATTTCTGAATTTGCAGGAAAAGTAAGTTTCGAGAATATTGAGCAAGGTGTGACTTATCAAGTTGAAATTGATGAACAGACTGGTTTTCAAGAGAAAGTTATATCAGAATCTAGAAATAAAAAGGTAATACCTACCTTACTTATTAATGATGCTAAAGGAGATACAATTAGGTCATACAATTTACCTGTAGGTGCTCACTTAATGATTGATGATGGTGATGATATAAATATCGGAAAAGTGTTAGTTAAAATCCCTAGAAAATCTGCTAAAGCAGGTGATATTACAGGAGGTCTACCAAGAGTTACAGAATTATTTGAAGCTAGAAACCCTTCTAATCCTGCAATTGTAAGTGCTATTGATGGAGTAGTTTCTTTTGGAAAGATAAAAAGAGGTAATCGTGAAATTATTGTAGAATCTAAGGATGGTCAAATTAAAAAATACTTAGTTAAGCTTTCTAATCAAATTCTGGTACAAGAAAATGACTTTATTAAAGCTGGTATGCCAATGTCTGATGGATCTATAACACCTAACGATATTTTAAATATTAAAGGACCTTCTGCTGTGCAGCAATACTTAGTAAATGAAGTTCAGGAAGTATATAGATTACAAGGTGTAAAAATTAATGATAAGCACTTTGAAGTTGTCGTTAGACAAATGATGAGAAAAGTGAGAATACAAGATTCTGGAGATACAACGTTCTTAGAAGATCAGTTAGCTCATAAATCTGATTTTATTCAAGAAAATGATGCCATATTTGGAATGAAAGTTATCGAAGATTCTGGTGAATCTGGTAACTTAAAACCAGGTCAAATTATATCAGCTAGAGAACTTAGAGATGAGAACTCAATTCTTAAAAGAGAAGATAAGCAGTTAGTTAGTGCTAGAGATGCAAGCCCAGCAACAGCTACTCCTATCCTTCAAGGAATAACAAGAGCTTCATTACAAACGAAATCGTTTATTTCTGCAGCTTCTTTCCAAGAAACTACGAAGGTATTAAATGAGTCTGCTGTTAATGGTAGAATTGATAATTTAGAAGGCTTAAAGGAGAATGTTATTGTAGGGCACAGAATTCCTGCTGGAACTGGTCTTCGTAAATATGAAACTATATTAGTTGGTTCAAAGGAAGAGATGGAAGAGCTTACTAAAGTAAAAGAAGAAGAAGAATTAAATATTAATTAATTTGTAATTTTTTTATGAGCAACTCTGATAAAAAATCAAAATCTAATATAAACATTGAAATAGATGAAAAAACAGCTGAGGGGACTTACTCCAATTTAGCTATCATAAATCATTCAGTTTCAGAGTTTGTATTAGATTTTATATGTATTATGCCTGGGACCCCTAAAAACAAAGTTAAATCTAGGATTATTATTACTCCACAGCATGCAAAACGATTAACAAAGGCTTTGCATGATAATATTTTAAGATTTGAAAAGAGTCACGGTGAGATAAAAGAGAATCAGCAACCCCCAAATGTTCAATTAAATTTTGGTCAAACAGGCGAAGCTTAAATCTCCTTCTAGAACTCTGATGTATTGTGGAATTTAATACTAGGGTATTTTTCAATTGTCATATTTAAAGAGAACACTGAATCCGCTAAAAATACAAGATTATCATTTTTGTCTTTCGCTAAATATCTTTGCTTAACTCGCTTAAATTCTAAAAACTCATTTCCTTTTTTAGTTTTGCATTCTATCCAGCAAGCTTTAAAAACATTTAGATTTTCATAACTGCACTTTGCTCCGTATTCATGTTCTAGTCTATATTGTATTACTTCATATTGTAATGCTCCAACAGTACCTATAACTTTTCTGCCATTTAAATCTAATGTAAAAAGTTGCGCAACTCCTTCATCCATCAATTGATTTATCCCTTTAGATAGTTGTTTGCTTTTCATAGGGTCAGCATTATTGATATATCTGAAATGTTCTGGTGAAAAACTTGGAATTCCTTCATAAATTAAATTTTCACCAGAAGTTAATGTGTCTCCAATTTTAAAATTTCCAGTATCGTGTAGACCTACAATATCACCTGGGTATGATATATCAACAATTTCTTTCTTATCAGCAAAAAATGCATTAGGACTAGAAAACTTTAAATTTTTTGATAACCTTACATGTAAGTAAGGTGTGTTTCTTTTAAATTCTCCTGAAACAATTTTAATAAATGCTAATCTATCTCTGTGTTTAGGGTCCATATTGGCATGTATCTTAAAAACAAAACCTGTAAATTTATCTTCATCAGGATAAACCTTTCTTACAGAACTTATCTTAGGTTGTGGGGTTGGGGCAATATTTATAAAACACTTCAGTAGATCTTCTACACCAAAGTTATTTAAAGCAGATCCAAAGAATACGGGTTGAATATTACTTTTCAAGTATTCATCTCTGTCAAACTTTGGGTATACTATTTCTAGAAGCTCTACATTTTCAACAAAATCCTTATTTAAACCTTCACTTATATTGTTTTTCACCTCGTCTTTATTTATAACCTTAATTTCTTCACCATTAAATAAAGACACTTCATTGTTCATGATATTATATATACCTGTAAAGTCATATCCCATGCCAATAGGGAAACTTAAAGGGCACACCTTTAGTTTTAATTTTAATTCTATTTCGTCTAATAGGTCAAACGCGTCCTTACCTTCTCTATCAAGTTTGTTAATAAATACAATAATTGGAATTTTTCTCATTTTACAAACTTCAACTAGCTTCTCTGTTTGCTCTTCTACTCCCTTAGCTACATCAATTACCACTATAACACTATCTACTGCTGTAAGCGTTCTATAGGTGTCTTCAGCAAAGTCTTTATGTCCTGGTGTATCTAATATGTTTATTTTTATTCCTTGATACTCAAATGCTAAAACAGATGTGGCGACAGAAATTCCTCTTTGTCTTTCAATCTCCATAAAATCACTTGTAGCTCCTTTTTTTATTTTATTACTTTTTACAGCGCCAGCTTCTTGAATAGCACCACCGTATAATAATAATTTTTCAGTAAGAGTTGTTTTACCTGCATCTGGATGAGAAATTATCCCAAAAGTTCTTCTTCTTTTAATCTCTTCATTAAAGTTCATTGGACTAATTTTTTGCTAATATAAGCTTTATGCTACGATGATTTTATCTAAAAAAAGTCTTTTTCAATTATTTACCCCACTTATTAAATTATTGTTATTATTTTAGCTGATATGATCGAAGACAAAGTAATTTTAGTTGATGCTAATGATAACCAAGTGGGTTTAATGGCTAAATTAGAAGCTCATGAAAAGGGTGTTTTACATCGTGCATTTTCTGTATTTATTTTTAATAAAAAAGGTGAATTAATGTTACAGAGAAGAGCATTAGGAAAGTACCACTCACCTGGCTTGTGGACAAATACTTGCTGTAGTCATCAAAGAGAAGGGGAATCGAACATTGAATCTGGTAAAAGAAGACTTAGTGAAGAGATGGGCTTTGTTACAGAGTTAACTGAGAAAACATCATTCATTTATAAGACTAAATTTGATAATGGATTAACTGAACACGAATTTGACCATGTCTTAGTTGGTAATTTTGATAATTCTCCAAAGATAAACACTGAGGAAGTTGATTCCTGGAAATGGATGAATATGGAAAATGTTAAAGACGATATCAAAGTTCACTCAAATAATTATACAGTTTGGTTCAAAATAATTTTTGAAAAGTATTATAAATTTATTAATTAAAAATATGAAAGTTAAAGTATCTAGAAAAGCTCATTTTAATTCAGCTCACAGATTATCTAATAATAATTGGAGTGACATTAAAAATAAAGAAATTTTCGGTAAATGCAGTAATAAAAATTATCACGGTCACAACTATGAATTAATTGTTAGTGTAACAGGTTTTATTGATCCTGAAACTGGTTATGTTATAGATATATCTATTTTAAAAAACATAATTAAAGATTACATTGAAACAGAATTAGACCACAAGAATCTAAATTTAGATGTTCCATACTTTAAAGATATCATACCAACAGCAGAAAATATTTCAATATATATATATAATATAATTAAGTCACACATTAAAAGTGATTTAGAACTTGAGGTAGTTTTATATGAAACCCCTAGAAATTTTGTAACATACACAGGGGGTTAATGAAAGATAAGTTTAAAAATATTGAAGAAAAAGTTAAAGAATTAGGTTTTAATATTAATTCAAAAGATTTTAAAAGACCATGGGGAGGGTTTTTAGTTATTGATGAAAATCAGTCTAAAAAATTTATTAATTGTTTTTTTAAGAATCTTGATATGAGTTTGATAACTGATGGATTAAAACTAAGCCCTAAGATTTTAATAGTTAAACCTAAATCAAGATTGTCATGGCAATACCATTTTAGAAGATCAGAAATCTGGAAAGTTTATGAAGGAAAAGTTGCTGTTGTTCGGTCTGATAATGACAGTGAAAACCTTCCAGAAACCTTTTCTAAGGGTAGCTTAATTACTTTGAAAAAAGGAGAGAGACACCGATTAATTGGTTTAGATGATTATGGAGTAATTGCTGAAATTTGGCAGCATATTGATGCGGAAAATCCATCTGATGAAGATGATATTGTTAGAGTTCAAGATGATTATGGAAGGTAAAATATTTTATAGATATGTTTTAGTTTATTTACATTCTTAGCCTTATTTTTGCAAAAGTTAAAACAAAACAACAATGGCAAATATTAGAAATTTAAAAAAAGATATTAATTACGTTCTAGGTGATATTATTGAAGCAGTTTACAGCTGGGAATACCTTAATTTAAGTAAAGACACCAAGAAAAGCGAAAAAATTATTGATGAAGCCATTAAGGTTTTCGATGATTTAATACTTGAAGTAAACAAAAAAGATGTTTCAAATAAAAAGGAACACTTCAAAGGTATCAATACTAAATTAGAAGAAAATGGTAGATTATTAATTGAAAAGATTAATAAACTTTAAGTTAATTACCTTCTTTAGTTAATTTTTTTTTCAATATTAAACCATATTTAGAGTTCTTTATACTCTCTTCAAGAGATTTATATATTGTATCTAAATATTTTATGTTTATATCATTTAGATACTTATTTGCAATAAATGGTGATACTTCGCTGTTAGAGTTATTTATTGTAAAGTTAATTATATAAAACATTTCTCTTTTTTTGAGATTCACTAATTTCTGATTAATAATATTCATTTCATCTTCGTTGTTATATAGCTCAATTTGATTCTTAATTAGATTCAGATTTTCTTCATTATACTTTGTCATCATTTTTTTAAACTCATCTAGTTTTCGTTGTTGTAAAGAGCCGTTAAAATCTGCTTCATATACAAATCTTTTTAAGTTAGTTTTAAAATCAGTGACTCCTT
>Ga0209710_1000338_pt1 | contig 47734 bp, 46 predicted proteins | sample ArcticOcean_MG_C_5_FD_187436 | JGI IMG/M metagenome (GOLD analysis project Ga0209710, IMG submission 187436) | Marine microbial communities from western Arctic Ocean - ArcticOcean_MG_CB4_138 (SPAdes) (version 2) | ecosystem: Environmental > Aquatic > Marine > Oceanic | place: Arctic Ocean...
CCAAGCTTAAGTCTCAGGCTGAAACAGCTAACAGATATCATAAGCAACAAGAAAAACTTAAATTTAACCAAGCACAAGTATGGGCGTTAAAAAAGCGTATCACTAATGAGTCTTGGGAGATAATAAAAAAGAAGATAGAAGATCAAACACTAGAGTTAGATCAGTTTACCGCCAAGTTAAGAGAGATTGAATCTAGTGTGGAACTTGCAAGGCAGGACCACGCTAAAACCACTGATGAAATTAATACTGTTCAAGCGAAATTTTATGAAGTTAATGCGATAGTATCGAATGCTGAAAATGCATTAAATAATATTAAGAATAATATTGAAAGACTAATAAGGTCTCAAGCCGATAGTAGTCAAAAAATAGAAGAGCTTACATTGTTAGAAGACCAGATAAGTATTGAGATCAAAGAAAATGAGGAAAAAATTGAGGGTGAATCAAATAGATTAGAAAATCATACAAAACTAAATGTAGAGAAAAAGGAAGCATTTCACAGTCTTGATGAAAAACGTAAGGAATCATTATCTAAGATTGAAAAAGCAAGAGATGAAAGAGATGCAAAGTCAAAAGTACTGCATGAAGAATCATTATCTAAGATTGAAAAAGCAAGAGATGAAAGAGATGCAAAGTCAAAAGTACTGCATGAAGAATCATTATCTAAGATTGAAAAAGCAAGAGATGAAAGAGATGCAAAGTCAAAAGAATTACAAGAAACTGAAATTAGAATTAGCTCGCTTAATGACTTTATTAATGAGGATAAAAGTGCGGCAAACATTGATTCATGGTTAAACACTTCAGGTATTAAAAAAAATCAACCAATTATTGACCAAATTAATATTAAAGATGGTTGGGATACCGCTTTTGGGTATTTTCTCGAAGATCATATACATGCATATGAAGTCATAAATTTTGATATTAATGCATTAAACGAGCGACCAAATAAATCTATTATTTTAATAAATAAGAATTCTCAAGAAGAGCCTTTTAAATATAATGAAAAACTAATTTCTGCAACAAGCGTCGTAAATTCAAAAGATAATCATATTGGTAACTCATTGAACGAATGGTTGTGTAATGTTTACTTGTCAGATGAAAGCCAAGTCGATGCAGATAGGGAGGCGATGAGCTGTGGAGATATGTTGATCTTCAAAAATGGAGATATTTATGGAAAAACATATCAAATCATACGGTCAAAAAATGGAGCCAATATAAATGTACTTGCACGAAAAAAACAACTAGAAGAATTATCATCTAACTTGCCATTAATTAAAAAATCTTTTGAAAAATCGAATGAGGAATTAAATCAAATTCAAGAGGAGTCTAAGTTAAAAGAACAAACATTTACCATTCAAGCGAATGAGGAATTAAATCAAATTCAAGAGGAGTCTAAGCTAAAAGAACAAACATTTACCATTCAAGCGAATGAGGAATTAAATCAAATTCAAGAGGAGTCTAAGCTAAAAGAACAAACATTTGCTAATGAAAGAAATGCGCTTATTGAATCTGATAAAGTAAAGCAAGAAATTGAATTTAATATTAAATTAGCTACAAATAAAAGTGAAGATTTATCTGAAAAAATTGAAAGTATAAATAATGAAAAAAGTGATTTAGAAAAAATAATTGAAGATACGATTATCCAATTAAAAAATAATAGTATTGAAAGCTTCGAAGCTGACCTAAAAATAAAGATAACTGAAAAAGAAAAAGCTGAAGCAGATTTAACTGAAATTAGAGAAGTGTTATCAACAAAAGAGGAGAAGTTAAAAACATTGGAGTCCTCTCGCTTAGAGTGGCAGCATTCACTCAGCCCACTCCAAGAAGTATTACAGGAAATAAAAATTGAAGAGCGAGAAGAAAAAATTATTTTCGAGCAATGTTGCAATGAGTTAGAAAAGTCATCACTGAATGAAGAGGAGCTTTTGAATAAGCTTACTGCGGAAGATAGAATTGAAGATATTGAAGAAAAGTGTATACAAATTTCAGAAAAAATAGAGCGGTTAGGCCCTGTAAACTTAGCTGCCATTGAAGAATTAGATGTTATCGAAAAGAGGGAAGTCTATTTGCAAAAGCAAATGGATGATTTAACTGAAGCCTCTACTACGCTTGAACAAGCAATACTAAAGATAGATATTGAAACTAGAGAAAAATTAGCAACAACCTATGACACTGTGAATGAAAATTTTAATTTTTATTTCCAGAAGTTATTTAGTGGTGGCCGTGCTAAATTAGAGTTGATAGGTGAACAAATCTTAGATTCTGGATTTCAAGTGGTAGCTCAACCCCCAGGTTTAAAGAACACAACAGTTGTTAATCTTTCAGGTGGACAAAAAGCACTAACAGGTATTGCCTTAGTATTTGCTTTATTTAAACTTAATCCGGCACCTTTTTGTATTATGGATGAAGTTGATGCCCCATTAAGCGATGGGAATGTAGATCTATTCTGTGATATCGTTAAGACAATGTCAGAATCGACTCAAATTATATTGGTCACTCATCAAAAACCAACCATGGAAATGACAGATCAGTTAATTGGTGTCACTTCGGCTGAAAAGGGTGTATCTCGAATTGTTGAGGTCAGCTTACAAAATCTTGAAAAAGTGGAAGTAACGAACTAAACTAACGATTATGAGCGATGTTCAATTAACTCTTTTATTTCTTGGTTTCTTTGTAATCTTAATCATGCTTATCCATAATTGGATTCAGCTTAGAAAGCACAACAAGAAAAAAAACAAACCAAACAACTCTTTTAAAAAAAAAGAAATTACAGATGAGAATGATCCCTTATTTAATCGAGCCAACCCTATATTTGAAAGAGAGAGGGAGCTAAGCCCACTATTAGAAGGTTATGCATCCGAACAACTTATTAGAGAAAATTTACCCAGTGGTATTTTTAGAGAAATTGAAGCTGTTGCTTCTATAACGACAAAAGAAATTCAAAGTGGAACTAAAAGTATATTGGTAGATGAATTACATAAAATACCTGATGCTAGGATTTATGTACGGAATGAAGATGAGATTTGGGCAACTGGGGAAGCTCTTGATGAAACCATTAGGTTTAATCAAATTCTAATAGTGCTATTATTAACATCTAGAAAAGGGGTTAAGAACGATCTCGAGATTAAAAGCTTCCAATCTTTGGTTGCAAATATAAAAAGCAATGTCGATGGCTCTCTTTTTTGGTTAGCAAATCAAGATATTGCTGAAGAGGCAATTGAGTTAAGTAAGTTTAGAATTGAAGTGGATCAATCTTTATTTCTAAAAGTTATCCCAAAATCAGATTCATCATTCCAAATAGGTGCTTTATTGGAATTTTTTGAAGATCCTAAAGTAGTTTCCAATAGTAATGGTGCGCACGAACTAAGAAACTCAACTTCCGAAACAGATAGTATTTGCCAATTACTTTCTTTATCTGGGAAAAACCTTGATATTAACCCTGATACCTTTTTGCAAGGAATTTTATTCAAGATGGATATTCCAAATACTAAAAATATTACTTATTCTTTTAATGAGATGATTAAATTAATTGATCTTTGTAAGAAAAATCTAAACGGTGTCTTGGTCGACGTTAAGAGTAATGAATTAGACGAGGATAAGGTAAGCAACATCTATACTTCATTGAAAACTATCGAGGATAAGATGATTAAAAAAAATATTATGCCTGGTAGTGGTATTGCAAAAAAATTATTCTCATAAAATGCAAATTAAAGCACAGGTAAAAAAAGAAATAGAGAGGTTAAGAATTCAAATACAAGACCATTCTTACAAGTATTATGTTGAAAATAATCCTACTCTTTCGGATGCAGAGTTTGATTCTTTATATGGGCGACTAGTTAAGCTTGAAACTGAATTTCCTGAGCTAATAACTGCTGAGTCACCCTCTCAAAGAGTAGGTTCTGAAACAAACCAAGCCTTTAAGCAAGTAAAGCACTTACAACCAATGCTTTCATTGAGCAACGTATTTACAATTGGCGACTTAGTCGCTTTTGACAAAAGAGTGTGTGATGAAATAGGGGTTAAAGATATTGAATACTCAACAGAGCCAAAATTTGATGGCCTTGCTGTTTCTTTAATTTATGAAGAAGGGAAATTTACCCTCGGTGCTACCAGGGGCGATGGTGTTATTGGTGAAGATGTAACTCATAATCTTAAAACAATAAAGTCTATCCCTTTGAAGCTAGAAGGTAAGAACATACCAAAAAAAATTGAGGTGAGGGGTGAGGTTGTAATGCTCACGAAAGATTTTGAATTTCTTAATCAAAGCCAGAAAGAACTAAACCAGAAATTATTTGCAAACCCAAGAAATGCAGCAGCTGGAAGTTTACGTCAAATTGATTCAAGCATAACTGCAAAAAGACCTTTAAGCTTTTTTGCTTACAGTATTTTTTTATTCGAAGATCAGCATCAATTAATTTCTCACTCAAAAGGCTTAAAGCTATTAAGTGACTTTAAGATTCCGACGTCCGACTTGGCTTCGGTAACCAAAAAAGTTGGTGGTCTTCAAAACTATTACAATAAAATAGTTGAAATTCGTAGCAACTTACCATTTGATATTGATGGAATTGTATACAAAGTGAATTCATTGAACCATCAAGATGAATTAGGCTTTATTTCCAAAGCCCCTAGATGGGCTACTGCACATAAATTCCCAGCTGAAGAGGCGGAAACTTGTGTCTTAGATATAACCGTTCAAGTGGGACGTACTGGCTCAATTACTCCTGTAGCGAGATTAAAGCCAGTTATTGTTGGAGGAGTTCAAGTTACAAACGCAACATTACACAATGAGGATGAGCTTAAAAAGAAGGATGTACATATTGGGGATTATGTCAAAGTAAGGAGAGCAGGGGATGTTATCCCTGAAATAGTTAGAGTAATTAAAGAAAAAAGGACTGATGCAGTAAAAACATTCAATATGCCAAGCAAATGCCCCGTATGTGAATCAAGATTATCAAAAGATGAAGACGGTGCAGTTTTACGCTGCCTTAACGGTTTGTCCTGCAGCGCTCAAAAGAAACAAGGATTAATGCATTTTTGTTCTCGAAAAGCAATGGATATTGATGGCTTAGGAGGGAAGATTGTAGACCAACTGTTAGAAGAAAATCTTATTGATGGCTTCTCAGACATATATAAACTAAAAAAAGAGCAATTAATTAAACTGGAGAGATTTGCAGAAAAATCAGCAAAAAACCTTCTTAAAGCTATTGAGGTATCAAAAAAGACAACACTGGGGAAATTTATTTATGCAATAGGGATTAGGAATGTCGGAGAGTCAACAGCTTTGGACTTAGCTGAATATTTTAAATCTTTAGAAAAGATAAAAGCAGCAACATTAGAAGAGCTTGAAGCAGTTCCGGATATAGGACCAACTGTTTCAAAGTCAATTAAAGAATATTTTGATAATAAAGGTAAATATGAGAAATTAATGGATATATTAGACTTGGGGATAGTGTTTGAACAAATACAGGCAGGTACCATAAAATCTAAAGAACTAGATGGAATGACGTTTGTCCTAACTGGGACATTGCAGACACTTAAAAGGGATGAGGCAAAAAGTTTGATATTAAGCTGCGGTGGTAAAGTGGTAGGCAGTGTATCTAAGAAAACTGATTATGTGATTGCAGGTACCGATGCTGGAAATAAGCTAGGCCTAGCAGAGAAATTAAATGTAAAAGTTATCAATGAGTTAGAATTATTAACATTAACTAAAAAAATTGGAATATAATGAAATTAGAAAATACATTAGGTTTTATAATTATATTATTGTTTACAAATAATATTTATTCATATAATTCAGATAATTTATGTGAAAAATTAATTAATAATGGAGATAATTTAGCTGCGATTGAGGCAGCAAATAAGATCTCAAGCCATTACGATAAAAACTTTTGTCTAGGTAAGGCATACCTCAACGAAAACATGCATCAACAATCAATAAAGGCATTTCAGGAAAGTGAAAAACATGCTGACTTACCAGCAGATCAAATGTTTTCAATACTCTATAAAGGAACAGCTGAGAGAGGTTTGGGCGAACTAAGTACTTCATCTAAAACGTTTACTAGAGGGCTTGAAACGGCAAAGCTAGGTAATAGTAAATACATTGAAATGGAGCACAGATTTCTGTTTCAGTTAGGTAAAAGCACACTAGCAGAAGAAAAATATGATGACTCAGTGGATTATTTTTCAAAATCTATTGTTACCTCGTTTAATGATAATGACAGAGCTGATGGTTACAAGGGCCTGTCTAGTGCTTATTATGGTAAAAAGAAGCTTGGTAAGGCTATTGAATATGCATTAAAAGCATCAAATATGTATCTTAAAACCGGTGCTTTAAATCAATATGCTGATTTACAAGTTATTCTTTCAAGCTATCACCTTAAAGATGGAGCCCCTGACAGGTCATTAAAGAATTTAATCAAGCTTGAAAGGTTTGCTGTTGACAATGGGAGTCAATACTACGAAGCCAAAGCGTTACTAGAGCAGTCTCTAGTATCAAAAACTATTGGGGACTCATTAAAGGCTGATGCAACCTTTAAAAAGGGTAACTCTATTGCTAAGGCTATTGGCGCTAAAGACCTGTTATTAATTAAGTAGGATATTCTATTTTACATAATATACATTATACGAAGTAAAATATAATTCAAACTAGCAGGAGTTAGCAAAATAAAATTATAGAAAGTTATTGCCAATCATTAATATAATAATTAAAACAGCAATATAAAACAATAATTTAATAAAATAGATTAGGTAAGAAATAAAGTAACTATAAATTTCCCGACCCCATATGAAGCATTCCGCCACCATAGAGTATGCCAGTCATTAGAAATATCACAAAGGTATAGCCCAATATTTGGCGCATATGAAGTCCGGCAATGGCAAGTATTGGTATTGTCCAAAATGGCTGGATCATATTAGACCATTGATCTCCATATGCAACGCCTAGAACAACTATTGAGGGGTTAACATCCAATGTTAATGCAGCCTCAATCATAATTGGTCCCTGAACCGCCCATTGCCCTCCTCCTGAGGGTATAAACATGTTGACCAAGCCACCTGATAGGAATGCGAAAAACCCTAGCGTCTCAGGCGTTGATATGGAAATAATCCAGTCTGTAATAACCGCCATTAAACCTGTTGTGGCCATCATCCCCATGATTCCTGAGTAAAATGGGTATTGCAATATGATGGGCCCAACGGTAGCAGCAGCATTATTAATTAATTTTATAAAATGCATTGGCGAGCTTGCTAAAAGCAAACCAGAAGCTAAAAAGGTCCAACTAACGATATCTAGATTAAGCGAGAACCCATTTTTCCAATATGTTGCTACGATGTATGACACAAGCGCAAAACCAAGAAATATATTCAAAGACCTATGATTTTCAAACTTTTCTATTAATGTCAAAGCACCCTTTTTATCTAATACATCATTATTGTTATCATCAACTGGGGTGGGACTAAATTCAATTATATCTTTATCCTCAGGCTTCATAAGCGGGCAAATGATTGTAATTATTGCGAGAGCCATTAGAGCAAGCGCTATATTAGTTGATGAAAGTATTGTTTCAGTCACTGGAATCAATCCTATTCGATCTTCAAGCAAGTGCCCAGGGGTAGCTACAAACAGTGCAGCTGATGATGAGTAACCCATATGCCAAATAACAAAGCCCGAGTAGGCTGATGCAACTAACAACGGATAATGTATTCTGAACGGTTTTTTAGAGCATTCACTAGCAACACTCCTTGCAATAATGGCGCCTATGATTAATCCGAATGACCAAGCAAACAGACTCGCAATTCCGGAGGTAAATGCTACAAGCGCATAAGCTTGATTAGCTGAGTTAGGTAATTGCCCAATTCGAGTCAAAAATCTATGCACCGGTTTAGTATGTGCTAGGGCATGTGCTCCAACCATTATGATAGTTATTTGCGCTGTAAATTTAAGCAGCATAGGTAATCCATTACCCCAAGCTAGCAAAGTTGAAGTAACCGTTGAATCTGTCAGGAATAATGCTGATAAAAACGTTATAAGAGAAAGTATTATGACGAATATAAATGCATCAGGATAATATCGCTCAACGAAAGTAATGAATGGGCGAGCTAAAATCTGGAATATTTTCATAAATATTTATTGTTTTCATAGTGTTAATAAATGACAAAAAAAAGCTCATACTGATTGGTTATATCAAGCACGAGCTATTTTATTTAAATACATTGCCTTTCTTTACTTGATTTTAAATGCAATAAGCTTGCCATCAATCATCATAGGTATAATAAGGACATCTATTTCATGAATCACTTCATGATCTGCAGCACCTTGCGATAATTCTAGTAACGTCTTAAAGCGACCATTCGGCTGAATATGAAGTAATTTCCCTGCAACCCAATCTGCAACAAAATAAGCACCTTTTCCGTCCGATTCAACGCCATCCAGGTTGCCAACTGGTTTTCCATTACCAAGTGATTTTATTTTTTTAGTTTTCAATGAGACTGTTTTTAGATGCCCAACTTCATCAGTGGCCCAGCCATCTGTAGGAAGACCCCAGCTTCCAACTATCAGCTGGTCTTTTTCAACATGTAAACCATTTGGTGCTTGAAGATTAGGACTATATAACCAAGTTGTTAACTGACCAAAAGTATTTAATCTGTAAATAGTATCTGTGAATGTATCAGAAACATAAATATTACCCTTGCTATCTGCTGCTACATCATTTAGCAAAGCTGCACCGACAGCATCATATCTATTAGCAATTTTACCTTTCTTTATATCTATTTCTACGAGTTGGTCAACATCGCCGACATAAAGTTTACCTTTTGAAATAGCAAGTCCTTTTGGTGCGTTTAAACCTTTAACCCATTTTAGTTTTAAAATATTTCCATCTAGATCTACTTTTGAAATAAAGCCATTTTTATCTTTTTTAAAAGGATCATCTTGCATGTTTGAAACATACAAAACATCATTTTCTTTGTCGTAAATAACAGATTCTGGCAACTTAAAATCTGCCTTTGTTTCCCATAACTTACTTAATTCTGGTGCTGCATTTAAAATACTTGATAGTGTAATAATTAAAACACTAAAAATAATTTTATTTACATTTAATTTTTTCATAGTTCTTTATCCTTTTAATATATTAAACAACAAACTGAGCTTCGCCATCTTTGAAAGAAAAATCAACGTCATGATTTTCTGTAATAGTAATGAAAACATTTTCAGGCTTTATTTGTAACCTATGGTTTAAATATTCAACTACCTTTTTATAAAAAGCTTGCTTTGCCTTATTTGAACGTCCAGAACGCATCACTAGGTGCATCATCACCCTATCCTCCTCCCTACCTTGATATTGCAAACAATCATCAGATAGCTGATTTACTACTTGATATCTATCGTCGTCTGGAAAATCCATCGTTTCAATAACAGCTTCATTTATACTGTCAGAAATTTTTTTTATATATTCCTTACCCTTTCCCTCTAAAATATTAATTGTTACAAACGGCATAATTTCTCCCTATTATTTAGTAAATAATTAAATAAGGGCAAATAGTAGCTTTTTTATTTATGCAGTACAATAGATATATATTCGTATTCATAATGCAATAATGCATTATATTTTTGCACCTAGTGTTTGGATAAAGACTTTAATCTTAATTTTTGGATATTAAAAATATGTTTGATTGGAATTATTTACGCTCTTTTTTAGAACTGGCTCGAAAAGGTAAATTGACTGTAGCAGCAAAGAGACTAAATGTTGAAGCCACAACAGTTGGGAGGCATATTAATAAATTAGAAAAAGAACTAGATGTTCATTTATTTCATCGCTCACCAAAAGGTTATTCCCTAAATGAGGAAGGTTACAAATTACTTCCTCATGCAGAAAATATAGAAACTAAAATTAACTCTATTTATCAGTCCATTTCAGGCACAGATACTTTGCTAACAGGAACAGTGAGGATAGCCGTACCTGAGGGTTTGGGGGTTGGAATTATTTCTAAATATATTAAGGCTTTTAAAGTGCAACATCCTGGTATTGAGCTTGAATTAGTTGCTGACACAAGATCAAGAAGTTTGTCTAAACGTGAAACTGATATAGCAATTACTCTAGCAAGGCCAACAACAGGAAGATTAGTTGCTTGGAAATTAGGGGAATATAAGCTAGCTTTATATGCTAGTTGTGAATATCTAGATGCTCACACCATAATTAAATCAGTTAAAGATTTAACAAGCCACCCATTCGTTAGTTATATTGATGACCTCATTGAATTCCCACAATTAAAATACATGCAGGATTTGCTGCATGAAGTTAATATTGTATTTAGGAGTAGCTCTTTACAAGCCCAATATCAAGGAGTTGTCGATGGTATTGGGCTTGCTTTACTTCATGGGTTCGTAGCTGCAAATGATAAAAAATTACAAGTGATTTTACCTAAAAAAATATTTGCTATTCGTGAATATTGGATGGTTGTTCATGAAGATTTACATCAGCTATCTCGTATCAAAGCTGTTAGTAGTTTCTTTACTGAGGTAATAAAAAAAGAACAAAAACAACTTATGAAGATTTAAAATAGCTATACTTAACCCACTTACATTAATAATATTTAAGTTAGAATAAAAATATGAGAATTAGTAAAATTTTAATCGTGGGTTTATTATTTTTTTCAAATTACCTTATGGCAACTGATGAACCAGAATTCAAGTTAACTTTTAAAGATAATAATTTTGAAATTAGGGAATATGCTCCCAAAATTTTAGCCCAAGTTAACGTAATAGGAGATTTCGATGACGCATCATCAAAAGGATTTAAGGTGCTTGCAGATTATATATTTGGGAATAATATAAGTGTTGGCGGTAGTTCAAAAATTGACATGACAGCACCTGTTATTATGGAGTCTGTATCAAAGAAAATAGAAATGACTACTCCTGTTTTAACTGAAGGGGAGAATGGAGAGTGGATTACCTCATTTGTAATGCCTAAAAAATATTCATTGAGCACATTGCCAAAGCCTAACAATAAGAATATAACGATCACAAGTTTACCAAGAGAAAAGTATGCAGTTATTGTTTTTTCAGGATTGGTAAGAAAATTAAATTACAATGAACAAGTTAAATTACTTCAAAACTTTATCATCACTAAGAATTTAAAGCCCATTGATCAGGTTAAAATAGCTAGGTATAACCCACCGTGGACATTACCTTTTTTTCGTCGTAACGAATTAATGATTAGAGTTAATTAAGATAGCCATCCCTAGGTACATAATAAATTTTTTTTATAAAGTTGTTATAAAATATTAAAATGAAAATTTTATTATTAAGCTTACTTTTATTTTTTATTTCAAATAACCTTCTTGCTGAAAATTTGAACAAAAAAAATAAGGTAGGAGTTTTATATAGTGATCAATTTTTGTTACATGATACAGGGGAAAATCATCCAGAAAATCCAGGCAGACTTAAAACTGTAGTTGAAAATTTAACCGCAAACCTCCTCCTCAAACCTTCTCTTATTTGGCCTAAATTTAATCCTGCTTCAATAGAGCATTTACAACTAGTTCATTCAACAAATTATATTAAAACAGTTGAGCATGAAACTAGCTTATTAATAAATAACTCAACCTCTTATTTAAGTACTGGCGATACTGTTATTTCAAAAAAGTCTAATCATGCAGCAAAGCTTGCGGTTGGTGCTGGCATAAGGGGGGCAGATATGATCATATCCAAAGAAATATCTTCAGCATTTGCATTGGTTCGACCTCCAGGCCATCACGCGACAGCTACAAAAGGGATGGGCTTTTGTGTTTACAATAATATAGCTATTGTTGCTCGTTATTTACAGCAAAAATATGGACTAAAGAAGATATTAATCGTAGATTTTGATGTGCATCATGGCAATGGCACACAAGATATATTTTATGAAGATAATTCTGTCTTCTACTTTAGTGTTCATCAGCATCCTTTTTATCCACAAAGTGGACGACCAAGTGAAACTGGAAATGCAAAGGGAAAAGGTTTTACCTTAAATGTAGATCTTTCGAGGGGCTCAGGGGATATTGACTTACTTAATGCTTTCAACAATAAATTAATCCCAGCTATGGATAGCTTCAAACCTGAATTCATTCTTGTATCTGCAGGATTTGATGCACATGAGGGCGACTTATTAGGTCAACTAAATTATACTTCCACAGGGTATATGGGTGTAGCTCGAATATTAAAAGGCATTGCTAAAAAATATGCTTCAGGAAGAACTTTATACATGTTAGAAGGTGGTTATGTTGCAGACAATATTTATCAGTCTGTTAATAAAATATTAGGTATTTTAATTGAAAATAATAAAGTAGAATAAATTTAAATGGGGGATTAGCTCAGTTGGTAGAGCAGTTGACTCTTAATCAATTTGTCGCGAGTTCGAACCTCGCATCCCCTACCAATTTTATTTCGGTGCTTTTTCTTTCTTTTGTTTACCTTTTGACTCTTTTTTCTTATCTCTATTGCCCATAATTCAATGCTCCTAATTAATTAATCACTTTAGCATAAAGTTAAGAATTTTAGCGTTGGTAATCTTGATGTTCTTTAGGTAAATCAGCCTCTTCTACTGTAAATTCCATTCCAGACATAGATCCAACATACACCCCATTTCTATATTGAAGGTTTATTTTAACTGTATTCAAAGAAACTTCTAAGTGCCCCTTTGGACGAAAGTCTAATATGTACCCAATAACCGACTTTCCGTTATCAGTACATGTAACAGTTATTTCATCTAAGTTATTCATTAGATGGTTCGCACCTCCACTAAGCAGTCATGGGACGTTTGTGCATTACCCATATCACCAAAAGCACTAGAGCTAACTGAATTCACAGTGCCGTTATTGAGTTGTCTCCAATAGCCAAGCGTGGTGACAACAATGCCTTTATTAACATCTGAAGTTATTTTAGCTAACGCATCAAACGATCCTCGATCATTAAATATTTTTACCATTTCACCTTCGTGAATACCTCGCTCCATTGCATCAGCTTGGCTTATTAGAAGAGATTGATTCCCCTGCCCCTTAAGTTTATTCTCGATGTTTCCATAGCATGAATTTATAAAGCCATGACTTTTAGGTGCGAGAATATTCAACGGATATTTTTTGAATAATTCTGGATTAGCTAATTTTGACTCCTTTGACGGAACATAATCTGGTAGTTCAGGAATATCTTGTCCAGGCTGAAAGTCATCATACATTTGTCTAAAGGGGCCCGCTACAAAATTCTTAGCTCCGACCAACCTAAACTCACATTTGCCTGATGGAGTTGGAAAATTACCTTCCTTATGCGGCGCACGATTATCTTTTGTACCTACATTTAACCTAGCATAGCCATTTTTTTTCATATAATCTAAATCAATGCCCTCGCAAGCTGGTGAATTCCAATCAACATAATGCTCTAAACATTCGCTATCATTCCATTTAAAATTCTCCTCTTCAAAGCCAAGTCGCTTAGCTAGTCTTCTAAAAATTTCATTATTTGGAATGGCTTCCCCTGGTGACTCCACACACTTCGCATTGTATGTAAGGTATAAATGCCCCCATGAGAGTATCATATCTTCTTGCTCAGCACCCATAGAAGCAGGTAAGACTATATCTGCATAGGCTGCCGTATCTGAGATAAAGTGTTCTGCTGAAACTAAAAATAAATCTTTTCTTTGTAGGCCTTGTATTATCTTGTCAGTTTCAGTTGATTGAGTAACTGGATTGGTATTCCAACACATCATTGATTTAATAGGTACCTTGAGTTTTTTTTCTCCGGTTAGCACCCTGCCTAATTTAAGATTGTTAACTACCTGAGTTCCTTTAGGTATTAAATCAGGTCTACAGATAACGTCAAATTTATAAGGATGCTCCCATACTGGGAACTGAAGGATACCTCCTCCTACATGTCGCCATGCTCCTGTTAATGCTGGAAGAGATGTGACGGCTCTAATTGTCTGACTTCCACCCCAGCTTTTTTCTAAGGCAACACCAATTCTAATTGCAGATGGCTCAGCAGTTGCATATTCTCTTGCAAATTTACGAATATCGTCCGCAGGTATGCCTGTAATTTCTGCTGCCCACTCAGGCGTTCTTTTTTTCGCTAATTCAGCTAATTCTGGATATCCGACTGTGTAATTATCAACATAATCTTGATCAACCAAGCCTTCCTCAATAATTACGTTCATCATTGCCATTGCAAGAGCCCCATCTGTCCCTGGTTTTGGAGCAATATGCCAATCTGCTTCTTTAGCAGTTCTAGAGGCATAGGGATCAATTACAACAACCTTGGCTCCTTTCTTTTGGGCCTCTTTGATGATGTGCCAGTGATGTAAATTAGTGCTAACTGAATTGCATGCCCAAACAATAATATATTTCGAATGTATGAAACTTTCAGGATCTACTCCTGCAGTAGGACCAACTGTTAACAGCCAAGCTGTGGCTGAACCCTCGCCACAAAAAGTTCTTTCGGTAACTGTTGCGCCCAGTCTTGCAAAAAAAGCATCTCCACCATTTAGCCCATGTACCAATCCTTGATTACCCAAATAGCTATTAGGCATAATTGCCTGGGGGCCATGCTCATCAATAATTGCTTTCCATTTTGATGTTATTTCATCTAAGGCTTCGTCCCAAGTAATTCTTTCGAACTGCATACTACCTTTTGGCCCTACTCTTCTTTGGGGGTATAAAACTCTATCAGGATGATAGTGTCTTTTTTCATAATCTTTAAGCTTTACACAAAGACCACCTCTAGTCATTGGGTGATCTGGATTTCCTTTAACGCTTTTTAATTTTCCATCTTGAACTTCATATACCATTGAGCAAGTATCGGGGCAATCATGAGGGCATCCACCGTGAAACTTTTTTGTGTTACTTGAAGAAATATCATCCATAAATATTAACCTTCTTGTTGTTGAAAGGTACTATTATCTAGTATTTAATTTAAATATTAATAAGTTGTGTACTACGATAAATCTTTTTTTTTAATTTTGCAACATTAAAATATGATTATATTTCTTGAGTAAAAATGTTCAAAAAGGGTTGACAGTAAAAAAATGGTAGGTCATTGTAGATAAACTTATCATATTTTGTGGCTTAGATGTAAGTACAAAGTTGGTAATTTAAAGTATTTAATTTTATCGGTTAAGGGTTCGTTTTAAATTTTAACCGGTGATAGTAAATGTTTATTTAACTTCAACAGGAGGAAGTAGAATGAAGAACGCTTTAGGAGTAAGTTTAGGTATTTGCGCTTTAGTTTGGACCTATATAGCACTTTTTGTGTTAGGTGATTATGTCCAAGTTTGGGGCGGTTTTATTGCTTGGGGTGCATACTTTACAGTAGGTAAAGATGCTTTATCTAAAACAGTAGCTGCTACAATCTATGGTTCAATCTTGGCTGCTGTCGCAGTTATTCTTCATGGTTATCTTGGGGTGATTGGAGATTTTGCTTGGCCAGTAGCTGTAGGTATTACAGTATGGGGCTTAACTGCTCTTCCAAAATGTCCAAATATTCCTGCTAACGTATTCGGTTACGCAGCAACATTCGGATTTATGCTTCTAGCAAGCAATATGGAAGTAATGGCAATGGACTTCTCTAATCCTGTAATTATGATGTCTGTTTCTTTCATTCTTGGTTCAATCGCAGGATTGGCTTCAGAAAAAGTAGCTGGCATGCTAGGTTAGAAAAGTAATTAAAGAAATTTTAAAAAACCACTCATAAGGAGTGGTTTTTTATTGGTTAAAGAAACCTATGTTTACAACTCGATCATTAATAAGAGTTAATTCAATCTTAAGATAAGTTTTTTTTGGTGAATACTCAACAATATGATTGTAATACCACATCTCAATTTTACTTTTCTTATTTGGATTCTTTTTATCCACAGTTGGTCGACCTAAAACTGAGCTTGCACCTTTTGGCTTAATAGCAATATCTGTGCTATCAGGCTTTCCTAAATATTTCAGGACTCTAGATTTTGGCTTGCCACTAAAAAGAGATATGAATTCATCTTCTGTAAAAACTCTTTTCTGTTCTACGTGATTCTCCGCATACGCGCTGAAAGAAAATCCTATTAGCATCATTAGAACAGCAATAAAACTTAACTTATATTTCATATGAACCCTTATTGTCAATTAATTTGTAATTTTAAACCATCGTAGCCAACATAAATACCTTCTGGCAAAATCTTTTTCAATGATTCATATTCTAAATTATGTGTCATATGAATCAAATATGTTTTTTTTGCATTAATCTTTTTCGCAACTTCAATACTTTCTGAAAAAGAAAGATGGGTGAAATGAGGCTCCATCCTTAAACAATCAAGTAGTAGAACATCAACACCCCCTAAAAGTTTCATTGAATTTTCAGATATTTCAGAGGCATCAGTTATATAACCCAAGTTTCCAATACGATAACCATTGATATTAGCATTTCCGTGCATAACTGGTATAGGAGTAATAATTTCATCAAAGATATCAAATGGTGCATCAACCACATTCGGCTTAAGCACTGGTATCTCCCAAAAATTTTTGGGTTCGATCATTGCATACTTAAATTTATTGGTCAGCTGATTAATAACATCTTGGTTCCCATAAAGAGGGATTTGAATTTTATTAATTTGGCAAAAAGCCCTTAAATCATCGATACCATGACAATGGTCAGCGTGCGCATGAGTAAAAAGGACTGCATCAACATTGGTTATTGACTCTCTTAAAGATTGCTCTCTTAAGTCTGGGCTGGTATCAATGAGAATATTTTTACCATTTTCAAGAGTAATTAAACTTGAGCATCTCGTTCTTGTATTTCTAGGATTTACTGATAAGCAAGTTGAGCATTTACACCCAATAACAGGGGTCCCTGCACTTGAGCCAGCACCAAGTATAGTTAAAGTGTTTTGCATTTACTAAATAATTTAAAAAAATTATTAGTGGTAATCTCTGCAACTTTTTCTATTGGAATACCTTTTAATTCTGCAACTTTTTCTGCAACATATCTTACATTTGCTGGCTCATTAAGCTTGCCTCTATTTGGTACTGGCGCCAAATAAGGAGAATCAGTTTCTATTAATATATTTTCTATAGGTATTTTTTTTACTGTTTCTCTTAAGCTTTCAGCATTTTTAAAGGTAATAATCCCTGAAAAAGAAATATAAAACCCAAGATCAATGGCTTTTTTAGCCATCTCATATGATTCTGTAAAACAGTGCATAACTCCAGTTGCAGAGTTTGCACCCTCTTCCTTCATAATGCTTATTGTGTCATCTTGAGCATTTCTTGTATGAATAATAAGGGGGAGGTTCGACTTAATTGCTGCATGAATATGAGTTTTGAACCTATCTCTTTGCCAACTTAAGTCGCCTTTTAACCTAAAATAATCCAAACCAGTTTCACCTATAGCTACAACTTTTTCATTCTTAGAATGATTAAATAGGGTATCTACGTCTGGTTCCTTTATGTTTTCATAATCAGGGTGGACACCAACGGACGCGTAAATATTAGAATACTTTCTTGTTAGGTCTAAAATTTCATTAATTTTATCCAGTGTTACACTTACGCATAAGGCATGAGAAATTTTATTTACCTCCATATTGACAAGAACCTCATTAATTTTTTCATTAAGTTCAGGAAAGTTTATATGGCAATGGGAATCAATATACATAATTAGTGTTTAAATATCTTCTTATATTCAATCATAACTGAACCAAGATTTATTTCTTTGTTCGCTTTTGATTCAGCATAAGATTTTATCTTATTTAAAGTTTTTTGGTAGGTTAATAATTTACTTAAATCTGCATTCGAAGCTAACTCTTGAACTGCTTTGATGTCTTTTGGAAAGTAACTATAACTATTAGATAGTTTGCATAATAAAAGCTCATAAGACCACTTTTGAAGTAAGTTTATAATCCAAGTTAAGCCATTACTAAGCCAAATATTGTTAATCTGCATCAAATCTATTCTTTTACCCTTCTTGAGCTCATTTATAATAATATTAATATTAGCGAGCATTTCTTTCTCACTGATAAGCTGTAATGGTGAGTTATTGTACAACTGTAGATTATCAATAAGATTAAAATTATTAGTTTCTTTTAAAAACTCTGTTGCGTCTTCAATGCTTGGTTTTAAGAACGAAATGAGTCTGCATCGACTAATAATTGTCGGTAGTAAGTTAGCTAAATTATTAACAGTAAATATAATTAAGCAATTATTAGGTGGCTCCTCGATTGTTTTTAGTAGTGCATTTGATGCAGCAATATTTAATCTGTTGGCATCATAAACTACTAAAATTTTTTTCCCACTAGGTTGGTGTGAGGTTATTTCTAAAAATTTTATAGCATCTCTAACATTGGCAATATTTATAATGTCCGTTTTTAAAGTTTCGTCCCTATCAAAGTTGCTATCAACTATTTTTAAATCAGGGTGGTTAGCTTTACTCCATACACAATTTTGACAGGCCCCGCATGCAAATTTTTCTTTAGAGATATTGGAGCATAATACTGACCTAACAACCTCACTAGCAAATTTATTAACTTCTTCAATCTGTGTGCCATAAAAGATATAAGCATGAGCCATTTTGGATTCATTAAAAAAAAGTTCTCCCCAAGAATTCTTTTGCCATGGATAAATATTCATGTAAATAGATTATTTAATATAAAATGAATTTCTTTTTGTATTGCGGTAATATCTTGATCGCTATTTATTACCTTAAATCTTTTAGGTTCTTTTTTTGCTAAAGATAAATATGAATTCCTTATTTTTTTATGAAAATAAATTGCTTCTCTCTCAAATTTATCAAGATTACCATTAGTTTTAAGTCGCGATAAACTAACCTCTATTGGGAGGTCAAACAAAATAGTTAAGTCTGGTTTTAAATCTTTATGAACCCAGTTTTTTAGTATTGTAATTTTCGAAATACTTACATTCTTTCCACCACTTTGATAAGCATATGTTGCATCTGTAAATCTATCACTAACAACATTTACACCCTCTTCTAGAGACGGTTTGATAATTTTTTGCACGTGTTCATTCCTAGCTGCAAACATTAGAAGCGATTCAGTTTCAGGTGTCATTTCATCATGCAATAAAATTACTCTTAATTTTTCACCAAGAATAGTGCCCCCTGGCTCCCTTGTAAAAAAATAATTTAATTTATTATCTGAAAAGTATTTTTTAATAAAATTAATATGGGTGCTTTTACCTGCCCCATCAACTCCTTCAAGTGTTATAAATTTTGGCGTTGATTTCATTTTTGGTATTTATGAACTGCCCTATTATGCTCTTTAAGTGTAGCTGAAAAATGATGCCTTCTATTACCTTTAGCTACAAAATATAAAGCATTTGTTCTGGCTGGATTTAGAGCTGCCTCTATTGAATTTAAGCTGGGGAGTGATATTGGTGATGGTGGTAAACCCTTCCTAGTATATGTATTATAGGGATTATCTTTTTTTAAATCTTTTCTTGTGATATTTCCATTAAAACTTTTTCCCATGCCATAAATTACAGTTGGGTCACTTTGAAGTCGCATACCTATATTCATGCGATTAACAAAAACTCCAGCAATAATTGCCGCCTCTTCAGTCACGCCTACCTCTTTCTCTATTATCGATGCAATTATCAATGCTTCATACATATTTTTATAAGGTAGCTCAGCAGACCTACTATCCCATGCAGATTGAAGCTTTCTAACCAGAACATTATGAGAATTTTGAAGTATTTCAATATCTGAGGTATTTTTATAAAAATAATAGCTATCTGGAAAGAATAAACCTTCTAAATATTTTTTATCTGATGAAATTAGTCTTAAAATATTCTCTTTACCATAAGAATTTAATGTTTTTTTTATATGCTTATTTGCCTTTATTTTGTGAATCATTTCTGAATAAGTAAATCCCTCAGCAAAATAAATAGAATATAAAGATTCTTTTCCATTAGCAAGCATATCAAGAAGATCTAAAGCTGTTGTATCAGCTTCAAGTTTGTAATGCCCTTTTTTTAAATTTTCTCTTTCAGAAAAAATAAATGTGAGTAATTTAAATCTAAATGATTCTTTTAAAACCTTAATCTCAACAAGCTGTTCAGTAATTTCATTTATATTGCTACCTTCAGCAATTTCAAAGCTTGCATTTTCTTCGGTTATATTTAAGGGTAGAAATAAATAACTTGCTGCCCAAAAAATAAATAAGAAAAAGATGATTAAAAATTTTCTATGTCTGATGTAATTTAAGGTTTCTGCTAATACTAAATTCATTTAATATCCGGTTTAACAATAAAATCTCTTATTAATGACGAGAATGTACCATCTTGCCATTTTTTTTCTTCTATTTGATTTACGTATAAAGCACCAAAAATTGAATTTGCAATTATAACTTCATCTGCATTTTTTAATTTCTCTAGTTTGATATCCTCATCTTTAAACTTAAAACCAATAGATTCAATATTTTTAATAATTATTTGCTTACAAACACCTGATACGCCTGCATTATTTTGTTTTGGGCTTACTACAACTTTTCCGTACCTTGCAAAAATATTGCTACTTACACATTCATTGATATAGTCATCCCTATCGAGCATAACTCCATCGAATACCGAAGAATCTAATTCAGCTTTTGCTAATACGTTTTCTATTCTATTTAAATGCTTAGCTCCGCCATAAAGGTCATTATGAGTTACTCTTGTCTTACAGACCTTTAACTTTACTCCATTTAAATAAAATTCTCTCTTAATTTTTTTATAATTAATTTTTAATACAATGCGCGTGCTCTTTATATTCCTACTGAATTGATACCCTTGATTCGATATACCGCGGGTAATAATTATTTTACAAATATAAGTTTCATCCTCATTAAATAATTTTTTAATATCACAAAGTAAATCTTTTTTTGAGGGAATTTTAATTTTAAGGATTTTTGTATCTACTATCAGTTTTTTATAGTGCATATCCCAATTTATTGGGTAGCCACTTTTGACCAAAAAAGTTCTAAACACGCCATCACCAAAAGATAATCCCCTATCGAATGGATTAATAATTTCTGAAGAATTGCCATTAATTAAAAAGTTATTTTTCAATTTAGGTAAGAGCTATTTAGATTCTTTTAAAAATAAGACTGCCGTTTGTTCCGCCAAATCCGAAATTATTTTTTAATGCAGCTCGTATATTAATTTCTTTAGCTTCATTTGCAGAAAAATCCAAGTCGCATTCAGCATCTTGATTAAAAATATTCATTGTTGGTGGTGATATTTGATGGTGAATAGCAAGAGCTGTAAACACTGATTCTATACCTCCTGCACCTCCCAATAAGTGACCTGTCATTGACTTTGTAGAATTAACAACTAAATCGTAAGCATGCTTATTAAAAGTCTCTTTAATAGCATTCACTTCGTTTAAATCACCAAGTTGCGTAGATGTTCCGTGAGCATTTATGTAGCCAACTTCATCTAAATTAATACCTGCATTATTAATAGCATTAAGCATTGATCTTTTAGGTCCATCTATACTAGGAGCTGTAATATGATATGCATCCGCACTCATTCCATACCCGCTTAGCTCACAATAAATTTTTGCTCCTCGCTTCATAGCATGCTCATACTCTTCAATTACCATCACTCCAGCACCCTCTCCGATAACAAACCCATCTCTGTCTTTATCCCAAGGTCTTGAGGCTGTATTTGGGTCATCATTACGCTGAGTTAATGCCTTGGCTGCAGAAAATCCTGCTACAGTTAGTTCGGTAATTGCTGCTTCCGATCCGCCCGCAATCATGACATCAGCATCACCATATTCAATCATTCGACTTGCGTCCCCAATTGAATGAGTGCCTGTAGTGCAAGCAGTTACGATTGAAATATTTGGACCTTTTAGACCATACATTATAGATAGATTGCCTGATATCATATTTATGATTGAACCGGGCACAAAAAAAGGAGAGACTTTTCTTGGTCCACCTTGATCAAAATTGTCACTAGTCATCTCTATAAGATTTATTCCACCAATACCTGAGCCAATCGAAACACCTATTCTTTCTGAATTTTCTTCAGTTATCTCAAGGCCTGAATCTTTAATAGCTTCAATACCGGCAACCAAGCCGAATTGAATAAAAGTATCCATTCTTCTTGAGTCTTTTGGGTTTAGGTGTAGGTCAGGATCAAAATTTTTAACTTCGCCCGCAACTTGAGACTTGAAAGCTGAAGTGTCAAACTTAGTGATATTAGTAATTCCAGAAACACCATTAAGGATATTTTTCCATGATTCTTTAACACCTATACCGACAGGTGTTATCAAACCAAGTCCTGTAATTACAACCCTTCTTTTCTTCATGGATATACCTAATCAGTTTTGATCAGGTTAGTTGATTATTTAAGATTTTTATTTATGTAATCTATTGCTTGCTGCACTGTTGTAATTTTTTCTGCTTCTTCATCAGGAATTTCAGTATCGAATTCTTCTTCTAAAGCCATTACAAGTTCAACAGTATCGAGTGAATCTGCGCCAAGATCATCAATAAATGATGACTCATTTTTTATTTTATCGTCATCTGCTCCCAGTTGCTCTGAAACAATTTTTCTAACTCTTTGCTCGATATCTGACATGTATAAACCCCTTTTTTTAAAAACAAATAAATTACTTTCGCTATTTTATCAAATGAATGCATACTTTATTAAACTATTTTAGATATTTTAATAAAAAATTAATAACTATATGTTTTATATAGGTATTAATAATTAAATCATCAACATTCCGCCGTTAATATGGAGTGTTTCACCTGTTATATAGCCTGCATTCTCAGAAGTTAAAAAAGCTACTGCATTAGCAATGTCATTTGGGCTCCCAAGCTTTCCAAGTGGGATTTTGCTTATGAGTTGATTTTTATATTCTTCAGGCAAGGATTGAGTCATCTCCGTATCTATAAAACCTGGCGCGACACAATTAACAGTAATTCCACGACTCCCAACCTCCTGAGCAAGAGATTTTGTAAAGCCAGACATACCTGCTTTTGATGCAGCATAGTTTGTTTGTCCAGCATTCCCTGAGTGTCCAACCACAGAGGATATATTTATGATGCGACCATATCTATTTTTCATCATTTTTCTAATTACGGACTGGCTTAACTTAAATACAGACTTTAAATTTGTATTCATAACTTCATCCCAATCCTCATCTTTCATTTTCATCAAAAGAGTATCTTTAGTTATTCCTGCATTATTTACTAGAATACTAATACTCCCATATTTTTCTTCAACGTGTTTTATTAAAGATTCAATCGACTTGTTCTTATTAACATCTAAAACCAACCCAATACCTTTTTTATTATTTAATTTGAAATTTTCCTCTATCGCTCTAACTCCTTTATCTGATGTTGCTGTTCCAATAACAAGCGTATTATTTTTTGCTAATTCTAATGCGATTGATGCCCCAATACCCCTACTTGCGCCTGTAACAAGCGCAACTTTAATAGTATTTTGCTCGGTCATTGTTTTAGTTCCTTAATTTTTAAAAAAATTTCACCTATCACTTCTTCATTGGTAACTGAAACATGTGAAGCTTCTATATTGATTCGCCTATTTAAACCTGTTAGAACTTTACCAGGGCCAGCCTCAATAAATAAGTTTATACCTTCTGCTGATAGTAATTTAATTGTTTCTGTCCATCTTACCGGATTAAAAATCTGGCGCACAAGAGCTGATTTAATTTTCTCAATTTCATTATAATGCATCGCTTCATAGTTTTGAACAATAGGAAATTTAGGCATATTAAATACAATTGATTTTAAGTAATCATCAAATAAAATTGATGCTGGCTGCATTAATTTACAATGGGAAGGAACACTTACAGGAAGCATTCTTGCTCTTTTAGCGCCTGCATCTTTAAAGCTTTGTAATGATTTTTCTAAAGTAGATTTTGTTCCGGCGATAACAACTTGGCCTGGAGAATTAAAATTAACTGCTTCTAATATTTTATTTCCTTGTTCTTCATTACAGACTTCTATTACCTTCTGATCATCTAAGCCAATAATTGCAGCCATAGCGCCCTCGCCTTCAGGAACGGCATTTTGCATTAATTCAGCTCTTTTTGTAACCACTTTTAAAGCATCATTAAAGGTTACTGAGTTACTAGCTACAAGCGCTGTAAACTCACCCAAACTGTGTCCTGCAACAAAGCTAGGTGAATCCAAATTATTTTCTTGTAGATACCTCCAAGTAGCAACTCCAGCTGTTAGCATTAATGGTTGAGTATTTACTGTCTGATTAATTTCTAGATTTTCAGACGAAGTCATTGTCCAAAAGTCTTTATTCAAAATTTCAGAGGCTTCAGTAAAAGTTTTTTTAATAATAGGTATATGTGAGAGGCCATTCATCATCCCAATTGATTGCGAACCTTGCCCAGGAAATGTAATAATATATTTACTCATTTAATATCTTATTAGCGCTGAGCCCCAAGTGAATCCGCCTCCAAAAGCTTCCATCAATAGTAAATGACCTGGCTTTATCTTACCGCCTTGTATTCCGTCATCAAGTGCAAGCGGGATAGATGCTGCAGAAGTATTTCCATGCCGATCTATTGTAACAATAACTTTATCCATACCCATTTGTAATTTTTTTGCAGTAGCTTCAAGAATTCGAATATTTGCCTGGTGCGGAACAAGCCAATCAATATCTTCCTTTTTTAATTGATTTGCTATTAATGTTTCGTCAACAATTTTATCTAATGTATTAACTGCAATTTTAAACACCTGACTGCCTTGCATTTCAATTGTTTGTTGAATTTTATTCTCAACATTTTTCTTTGGCACGTGAAGTAATTCCTCATATTTGCCATCAGCATAAATATGTGTAGATAAAATACCTTGTTGGTCTGATGATGAAAGAACAACTGCCCCTGCACCATCACCCCAAAGAATTGCATTACTCCTGTCAGTATAATCTGTTATTTTTGACATAGAATCTGCACCAATAATTAGAATATTTTTCGCTGATTTTGTTTTAATAAATTTATCAGCAACTGATAGCGCATAAATAAAACCACTACACACTGCTTGAATATCAAAGGCAGGGCAATTTTTAATTCCGAGTTTTGTTTGAACATTACAGGCAGTACTTGGGAAGATTTTATCTGGTGTTGTTGTGGCAACAATAATAAGATCAATTTCATCAGTGTTAATATTGGAATTACTTATAGCTTTTCTTGCTGCCTCAAAAGCTAAATCACTAGTATGCTGACCAGGGCTAACTATATGTCTTTGCTTTATGCCGGTTCTTGAGGTTATCCATTCATCGGTGGTATCTAGACTTTTTTCAAGATCTTTATTTGTTAATACTTTTTTTGGGAGGTAACTTCCTACGCCTATTATCTTTGAAAATATCATTTTCTTCTAGTTTATATTAATTAGATTCAATTTTGATTTGTTTTTTTATTTTTTCAAGCACTCTATTTTCAGATTCTTCAATAGCTGTAGTTATTGCTGCTTTAAAAGCAAGAATGTCAGCACCCCCATGACTTTTAATTACAATGCCATTTAACCCTAGAAAGGATGCTCCATTATACCTTCTTGGATCAAGCCTTTTTCTAAAAGATTTTAAAAGAGATAAAGAAATTAGCGCAATAATTTTTGTAATCCAATTTTTCTTATACTCAGCAGATAAAAAACTACCAAACATTCTAAGCACTCCTTCAGTTGTTTTTAATGCAACATTCCCAACAAATCCATCACACACAACAACATCGGTAGTTCCCTTAAAGATATCGTCACCTTCTACGTTACCATAAAAATTTAAATGGCTTTCTTTAAGAAGTGCGAAAGTTTTTTTAACCACCTCGTTACCTTTAATATCTTCAGACCCTATATTTAAAAGCCCAACTGATGGATTTTTCTTTCTAGTTAAAGCGCTAGTTAACATAGCCCCCATTACAGAAAACTGAAGTAGTTGATTAGGTGTGCTGTCTGTATTAGCCCCCAAATCTAAGACGCAAGTAACGCCTCCGTTTCTATTTGGAAAGTTTGAAGCAATCGCTGGCCTCTCAATGCCAGGAAGCATTTTTAGCACAAAGCGAGCAGTTGCCATTAGAGCGCCAGTATTGCCGGAACTTACGCACGCTGAAGCATCATTAGACTTCACTAAATTAATAGCTAACCTCATCGAAGAATTTTTCTTATTTTTTAGGGCAGACTGTGGTGACTCATCCATTCCAACTGATTCTATTGCATTAACAATGCTTAACCGAGGATGATTATTAATCTTAAAGCTGGAAAGAGACTTTTTTATTTCAATCTCATTCCCAACAAGAATGATATTAATTTCTAAAAATTGCTGAAGAATTTGTATTGAAGCTGGAACTGTAACTTTAATTCCATAATCTCCGCCCATTACATCAATGGCAATTGAGTGCTGCATAATTTAAGTAGTAGCTATAAAGAGTTTATTCACCCTTGGTTGCTATAACTTTTTTACCTTTGTAAAAACCAGAAGCGCTGACGTGATGTCTTAAATGAGTTTCGCCAGTTGTTTGCTCTATCGCTAAAGCTGGGCTCGTCAAACTATCGTGTGAGCGGCGCATACCTATTCTTGATGTTGATTTTTTACTTTTCTGAACAGCCATAATAACTCCTTAATATAATAATGAGCTTTAAAATTCTAACTACTTGGAAGTTAAGAAGTTTTGCTCAAAATTTAAAGCGAAATTTTAGCATAAAATTATATATTTTATAAATAATTCAGCTTAATTAGTACTTTATTTAATAACTTACAATTTTATTAAGTATGAAAAATGCTTAAAGTGACATGTTATAATTAAAAAATATAAAAAACAAAAAAATCTGTACTACTTAAGAAATAACTCAAGGAAATTCAATTTTTGATTAAAAAAATTTTAATAGCTAATCGCGGAGAAATTGCAGTCCGCATAATTCGGGCCTGTAAAGAAATGGGCATAACTAGCGTTGCTATATACTCAGAAGCTGATCGACACTCGCTACATGTTAAAAAAGCAGACGAATCTTATTTTATTGGTTCTGACCCATTATCTGGATATTTAAGCCCTTATAGAATTGTTAATCTTGCTGTTACTGCAAGATGTGATGCCATTCATCCTGGATATGGATTTCTATCTGAGAACCCAGAATTAGCAGAAGTTTGTGAGCGAAGAAATATTAAATTTATTGGCCCAGATTCTACGTTAATAAAACGTATGGGGGACAAAATTCAAGCCAGGGAGGCTATGATTGAAGCTGGCATACCAGTTATTCCTGGTAGCGATGGTAATGTAACTAGTTTGGATGAAGCTATTATTATTGCAAATGATATTGGATACCCAATTATGCTTAAAGCGACAAATGGTGGTGGCGGAAGAGGTATTAGAAGGTGCGATGATGACAATGAATTAAATTCTAATTATGACCGAGTTATTTCGGAAGCAACTAAAGCTTTTGGCAAACCAGAAGTATTTATGGAAAAATGCGTCGTAACACCAAAGCATATAGAGGTCCAAATATTATCTGATAGCCATGGCAATGCCATACATCTCTATGAAAGAGATTGCTCTATTCAAAGACGAAATCAAAAACTTATTGAAATTGCACCCTCGCCTCAATTAAATGAGGTTCAAAGAAGTTATATTGGTGATTTAGCGGTTAAAGCAGCAAAAGCTGTTGATTATGAGAATGCAGGTACTGTAGAATTTTTACTCGGCACCGATAACAATTTTTATTTTATGGAGATGAATACCAGACTTCAAGTTGAGCATACTATTTCAGAAGCTATTACAGGTGTTGATATAGTTCAAGAACAGATAAAAATAGCGAGTGGTGAAAAATTAAGATACAAACAAGAAGAAGTTTCATACAGGGGCTTTGCTATTGAGTTTAGAATTAATGCCGAAGATCCAAAGCAAAACTTTTTACCATCTTTTGGTAAAATAACAAGATATTATGCAGCTGGGGGGCCAGGAGTTCGAACAGATGCATCAATTTATACAGGTTACGTAATACCGCCCTACTATGACTCAATGTGCGCAAAACTAACAATATGGGCAATGAATTGGTCTGATGCAATTCACAGAGGGAGAAGAGCTTTAGGCGATATTGGGGTATTTGGAATTAAAACAACCATACCTTATTATCTTGAAATACTAAAAAATAAAAATTTCATTGACGCTGATTTTAATACTAGCTTTGTAGATAAGCACCCAGAGTTGACAGATTACGAAGATGAGCTACCGCCAGAAGTTATTGCAGCAGCCATAGGCGCTGCAATAGCAGCACATGAGGGAATATAAAACATATGAAGAAAATTAATATAACAGAACTGGTTTTACGAGATGGGCATCAATGCCACATTGCAACTCGACTCCGAACTGAAGACATGCTACCAGTATGCCCAATGCTTGATAAATTAAATTTTTGGTCCATTGAAGCTTGGGGCGGAGCAACTTTTGACGCATGTGTTCGCTACCTTAAAGAAGACCCCTGGGAGCGATTAATTAAACTTAGAAAAGCACTTCCAAACAGTAAAATTCAAATGCTACTAAGAGGTCAAAATTTATTAGGCTATCGCCATTATTCAGACGATGTTGTAAATATGTTTGTTAAGAAATCTGCTGATAATGGTGTAGATATTTTTAGGGTATTTGATGCGCTTAATGATATTAGAAATATTGAAGTTTCAATAAAGGCAGTGAAAAAATATAAAAAACATGCTGAAGGAACAATTAGCTATACGACTTCACCGGTTCATAATATCGAATACTTTGTTAATTTAGCAAAAAAAATAGAAGAGCTTGGCTGTGACAGTCTTGCAATTAAAGATATGGCTGGTTTATTAACGCCTAATGTAACAAAAGAGTTAGTTCAGTCATTGGTTAAAAATATTAGCATTCCAATTCACATGCATTGTCATGCAACATCTGGCCTTGCAACTGTAAACCTTATTTCTGCAGTTGAAGCAGGCGCAACAATAATTGATACATGTAATTCAAGTTACTCCGAAGGAGCTAGTCACCCAACTACTGAGTCAACCATTGTTGCTCTCGAAGATATGGGTTACAAAACCGATATTGATTTATCTAAAATCGACGAAATAGCAGAATACCTAAAAGAAAATAGAAAAAAATATTGGCAATTTGAATCTAAATTTACAGGCTTAGATCCAAAAGTATTAATTAATCAGGTTCCAGGCGGAATGATTTCAAATCTATCTAATCAACTAAAAGATCAAGGCGCATTGGATAAAATGAATGAAGTTTTGGAAGAAATTCCTGAGGTCAGGAAAGATTTAGGCTACCCCCCATTAGTAACTCCAACATCTCAAATTGTTGGGACACAGGCAGTATTAAATGTCATTACAGGTGAAAGGTATAAAACAATTACAACTGAAGTAAGAAATTATTTTTTAGGCCAGTATGGTAAGCCGCCAGGGAAATTAAATATTAATATAAAGAAAAAAGCTATTGGGGACCAAAAAGAAATTACATCAAGACCAGCAGATAGCTTAAAGCCAGAAGTTGCTAATCTTAAAGTAAAATCAGAATCTTTTGCAAAGTCTGATGAAGACATCTTAACTTATGCAATGTTCCCTGATGTAGGCACAACATTTCTCCAGGAAAGAAATGCTGGGTCATTAGATCCAGAAGAGTTGCTAAATGAAGAAGAAGAGATGAAAAAAGGAGATCATTTCGCTCCAACTGAATTCAATATCACACTCCATGGTGAAACATACCATATTAATTTAACTGGATCAGGTGACCCAAGCGAACCAGAAAGACCTTTTTATGTATCAGTGGATGGAATTTCAGAAGAAGTTTTAGTTGAAACATTGGATGAGATATTAGTTAAGAAGCCATCCTCGACATCAAATCCAATTGATTCAAAAATGAGCAATAAAAAAGAAGAGTTAAGATCAAAACCAACTCATGATGGCTGTATTACGACTGCAATGCCTGGAAAAATTGTTGATATTAAAGTTAGTATTGGCGATAAAATTAGTGCAGGTGATAGTGTAATTGTAATTGAAGCAATGAAAATGGAAAATGAGATTCAAGCTGCGAAATCGGGAACAGTTGTTGCAATAAACATCAGTAAGGGCGATGAAGTTTCACCAAATGAAACTTTGCTTGAGATTCAATCGTAATTAACAATTAATTATGCCCCAAATTATCCTTGCATCTTCCTCTGTCTATAGAAAAATATTACTTGAAAGATTATTGTTAGAATTTACAATTGTTAAACCAGAGATGGAAGAAATTAGAAAAGAGTCAGAAACAGCATATGATTCAGCTAATAGGCTTGCAGAAGAAAAAGCTAAAAAAATTTCCAATCAATTTAAAGAGGCCATTGTAATTGGATGCGACCAAACAGCAGAGTACAATAATATTCAAATTCAAAAACCCTTAAATTACGAAAGGGCTGTTTCACAATTACAAGAATTGAGTGGAAAAAAAGTTAATTTTCATAGTGCTATTTGTGTCAACTACAACAAGAAAAAAATTTTTCAAAAAAAAGTTATTAGCTTTAATGTTAAATATAAAAATTTAAATTTGAGTGAAATTGAGAGCTATTTAAAAAAAGAACAACCTTTTAATTGCATAGGTAGTATTAAATCAGAAGGGTTAGGGATAACTCTTTTGGATGAAATTAATAGTAGTGACCCAACGGCTGTAATTGGCCTACCTTTGATCACCTTAGTTAGTATGCTTAAGAAAGTTGGAATAAATATTAATGATAGTTAAGTCGGATAATTTAGGCGTTCTTTTTATTATCCCCTCTTCGATTGAACAAAATGAAAATGTCACTTTTCTATTAGATGAACAAAAAAAACAACTGTTTAATATAAGATATTTCATTGTTGAAAATGAAAAGATTGCTAGAAAAACAATCAAAGAGTTTGGCTTAAAGTCTAAAATACAGTCAGTCACACTTTTTAAATACAACAATAAAACAAGTATTAATGATTTAAAAGAATACTTTGGCCCTATTTACAATGGATATGATATGGGTTTACTTTCAGACTCTGGGAGCCCTTGTATTGCTGATCCTGGATCTAAAATAGTTGAGTATGCACATTTAAACAATATAAAAATAAAACCCTTAGTTGGCCCCTCATCTATAATACTAAGTCTTATGGCGTCAGGGTTTAATGGCCAAAAATTTAAATTTCACGGCTATATTCCAATAGATAAAAATGATAAAGAACTGTATATAAAAAAAATGATGACATCTATAAAGGAAGAAAAAGAGACTCAGATATTTATTGAAACTCCATACAGAAATCAGCAATTATTAAAAGATTTGTTAAAAATATTAGATAAAAAAATTAGGCTTTGTTTAGCTATAAACTTAACTAGTAGTAAAGAGAAGGTAATTTGTGATTCAATAGAGAATTGGCATCTTAAAAAAGATATTGATATTGATAAGCAACTATGTATATTTCTTATCAATTAGTTCTTTAATTGGCTTAAATGATAAACGATAAATTTTATTAGCACCGTATTTCTTTACTAATTGGAGGTGCTCTTTTGTTGGATAGCCTTTGTGTTTTTTAAGGTTGTATTGTGGGTACTCTTTGTCAAGTTGAGTCATATGTTTATCACGCTCAACTTTTGCGATAACAGATGCTGCAGAAATAGCTTTAATTAAAGCATCGCCCTTCACTACCGCCTCCATCGGCAACATTTTTATATCTGGACAATATATTCCATCTATATAAATAAAATCTGGCTTAGTACTAAGAAGGTCAAATGCTCTTTTCATAGCCAATAATGATGCTTGTAAAACATTAATCTTATCAATTTCCTCAACCGAGGCTGTGGCGAACGCATAATCAATTGCTTTTGATTTTATTTCATCATATAGAATGTTCCTATTTTTTACAGATAATTTTTTTGAATCAGTGAGATTATCTATAACAAGATCAGAATCCAAAATAACTGCAGAAGCATAAACTGGGCCGCAAAGCGGGCCTCTACCTGCTTCATCTATTCCACAAATAAGTGTCATTTTAGGTATTTAATTATTTTCTTATAAATGAGTTCTGAGCTATTTTTCATTAGTTTTATATGAAGACCTTTGAATTTAGTATTTAAATATTTTTGAAGTTTTTTATCGGTCAAAATCTCTATCGCTTTAATTGAAATATTCTCGGCAGTTGCCTTATTTTGAAGCAATTCAGGAACGACAAATCTATTTAATAAAATATTAGGTAATCCAATATAAGGAATCAGCAACATATTTTTTAATAACAGATAAGAGAACAAGGAAGTTTTATAAATAATTATCATGGGTTTCTTGTAAAGAGCTGCCTCAAGGGTTGCTGTTCCTGATACAGCTATTACCATATTTGCTGAACATATTGTGTCATGAGAATGGCCGATAATAAGCTTAATATTTTTAATCTTATTGCTATACAAATTAAGCATATTAGCTGTATGAGAATAATTAGCTTTAGAATTAATTGGCAGTAGAAATTCTGCCTGATTTAATTTTTTCCATGCTAATTCTTTGTTGATTAAGATTGCTGTATTTATCATCAATTCTAAATGATATTTAATTTCACTCGACCTACTCCCAGGTAACAACGTAATAATAGTTTTGCCTTTGTCAAGATTCAATCTTTCACGACCTTTATTTATACTTGGATTAAGAGGTATTTTATTTGCTAATGGGTGCCCAACAAATGTAATTGGAACTTTAGCTTTTTGAAAAATTTTAAGCTCATGAGGGAAGACTGCAAACAAATGATTAATATTTTCTTTGACGTCAAATACTCTACTCTTCCTCCAAGCCCATACCGATGGAGCTACATAATGAAAAGTAGGGATATTGTTAAATTTTAATCTTTTCTCTACCCCAAAATTAAAATCTGGAGCATCGATACCTATAAAGATCTCTGGTTTTTCCTTTAAGAGGTAATGAACTACCTTATTTCTCAATGAGAATAATCGAAAAATTTTTCTGAATGCATCGAAATATCCATGAACACTTAATTCGCTATAGTCAAAATACGAAACTAATCCATTTTTTCTCATTTCTGGTCCGCCAACACCAACAAATTCCAAATTCTTTATTTTTGAACTTAAATAAGCCATTAAGTGGCTAGCAATCAAGTCACCAGAAGCCTCACCAGCCAAAATAGCTATTTTTGGCATTTATCTTATGAGGCCTCTATTTGATTTATTAATAAAATCTATAAAAAGATTAACTTCATTAGTTGTTTTGGCAAGATCTATAAGCATCTCTTTAGCCGTATCTACTGTATTACCTTCTCTATAAATTATTTTATAAGCTTTTTTAATATTAGATATAGATTGAGTCGAAAAATTTCTTCTTTTTAAGCCCTCAACATTTATACCATTTGGCTTTGCATTATTTCCAGCAGCGATTACATATGGAGGGACATCTTTTAGAACAATAGTTCCAACAGCACTTATAATGTGTGCACCGATCTTACAAAATTGATGAACTAATGTGAAGCCGCCAAGTATTGCAAAGTCATCTATTTCAACATGGCCAGCTAGCGAGCTATTATTGGCTAAAATAACATTATTTCCTAACCTACAATCATGAGCTATATGAACGTACGCCATTAACCAATTATTATTTCCTACTTCAGTGACTCTTGAACCGCCAATTGTGCCAACGTTAAAAGTGCAAAACTCACGAATTGTATTCCCATCTCCAATTTTCAAGTAAGTCTTTTCATTGTCAAATTTCTTGTCTTGAGGGACTTCTCCAAGTGAGCAGTAATGAAAAATCTTATTATCTTTACCAATGGTTGTATTGCCTGCTAGTGTAACAAAATTTCCAATTTCTGAACCCTCATCAATTTCCACATTCTCCCCAACAACTGAATAGGCTCCAATTTTAACGCTTGGGTGTATTTTTGACTTAGTATGAATTAGTGCTGTTGAATGAATTTTTTGGTCAAATTCCATAAAAAACTATTTTTTAATTTCTTTTAAAATACACATCATATTGGCTTCTGCAACAATCTCATTATCAACAGTTGCCGTTCCAGAGTACTTCCATATACCCTTAAGAACCCTATCTATTTTTACATGCAATACCAATTGGTCCCCTGGGTTTACAGGTTTCTTGAAGCGAGCATTATCTATACCAGCAAAATAATATACAGAATCTTCTGTTGGCTTTGTGTCCATTGTTTTAAATGATAATAAAGCTGCTGCTTGTGCAAGAGCTTCGACTATAAGCACTCCAGGCATAACCGGATGATATGAAAAATGGCCAGGAAAATAAGGTTCATTAATAGTTACATTCTTAATAGCTGTTATCTCTTTGCCAAGCTCCATAGATATAACTCTATCAATAAGTATAAAAGGGTATCTATGTGGTAAGTGATCTAGTATTTCATGTATATCCATCGATAATTTATTATTAGCCATCTTATTTTTCTTTTTCCCTTAATTTTGTAGCAAACTTAAGCCATTGTTTATGTTCCATGAAAGGCATGATAGCAGTATATTTATTATTAGATTTATTTAAAGACTTTGTAATCATTGTCCCTGGTGAAATGGTTATATTGTCATTAATTTTAAGGTGCCCTAAAATCATTGCTGCACCACCAATTTTACAATTTTTACCAATTCTGGTGCTGCCAGCTATACCTACACATCCTGCTATTATTGTATTTTCATCAATATAGCAATTGTGACCGACCTGAACTTGATTATCAATTTTTACCCCTGAGTTTATAATTGTATTATCTATAGCACCTCTATCAATGGTTGTATTTGCCCCAATATCAACATTATCATGAATAATAACAGAGCCAATTTGAGGTATCTTATTCCATACATCCTTGGAGTCTTGCGCATAACCAAATCCATCTGTACCAATAGAGGCATTTGAAAAAATTTCACAATTCTTACCAATTACCACATCATTTCCAATTGTTACATTTGGATGCAGCTTTGAACCTTCACCAATAGTTACATTATTGCCAATTGAGATATTTGACGAAATAAAAGCATGATTACCAATTATTGATTTGTTGCCAATTGAGTTAAATGGACCAATGTAGCAATCTGGAGATATCTTTGCATCCAGACCTATATTGGAATTTGAATTTATAGCTGGCTTAAAAGTATTCTTTTTATGAAAGAAATTTGCGACCTTTGCGAATGCTAAGTATGGGTCGTCAACTACAATCCAATCGCCATCCCTTAAAGAAACGTCTTCTTGCTTTAGAATGACCACTTTAGCTTTAGTATTCTTTAGATCGCCAATTAACTTTCGATCAGAAAAGAATGTAATTGATGACTCCTTTGATGATTTAAGCGAAGAATAATTATCGATTATTATATTTTTATTTGAGCATTTTCCATCGATAATAAGTGACAAATTTTCAGTAGTAATGTCCCCCATTTTTTTAGTGCCTACCCTATATATTCAGTTTGTTATTTCTTAACGTTGCCTAAAGCCTTTATAACAACGGAAGTTATATCAACTTTTTCACCTGCATATGCAACACCCTGATAAAGAATTAAATCATAATTTTGTTCCTTTGCTACTTTTTCAACAGCGATATTAACTTGAGCTTGAACCTTTGCAATCTCTTCTCTTCTTCGGAGATCTATATCTTCCCTAACCTCTCGCTCAGTTCTTTGAGCATCAATTTTTAATGCTTGTATTTCCTTTTGTTTTTTATTTCTATCGGGCTCAGACATAGTCATTCTTTCTTTTCTAAATGAAGCCTCTAACGCGTTTATTTTTTTAACTAATTTTTTTAATTTATTAGTTCTTTTTCCAAATTCTTTTTCTAATTTCTTATTAGCAGTCACAGTCTGTGGTGCACCTTTTAATATTTTTTGAATTTCAACAAATCCAATTTTGACCTCAGCTGACGCAATAGTCACATTGAAAATTAAGAACATAACTAAAACTATACATTTTTTCATTTTTACTTATTCCTTATAAAATAAATATTTAAAATGGCAAACTAAAAAGCACCACCCATACCAAATTGTAACTCAGTTACCTCGTCATTTACACCTTCATTTAAAGGTTTTGCATAACTTATTGTAAGTGGTCCAAAAGGAGAAAGCCATAAAGCAGCTATGCCTGTAGTAAACCTTGCGTCATCCATATTAAAGCTATCTTTATAAACCCCTCCGCCATCAAGAAACACACTCATCCTAAAGCTTTTAACATTTTTTAAACCAGGGGGTGGAAAGAAAAGCTCAGCTTGAGCAAATGCAGATTTACTACCGCCAGTTGTCTCATATGTCCCGTTATGTTGATTATATTTTTTTTCACCAATTGAAGCCTGATCATAACCCCTAACATTTTTTGGGCCGCCCATGAAAAAGTTTTTAAAGAATGGAAATTTTTTATCGCCATAACTGTCCGCATAGCCCAACTCCCCCCTTGCCTTAAAAGACATATCGTTTGATAATGGCCAGTATCTTTGACCTTCGAAAGTCATTTTGTAATATCGCATATCAAAGATCGGTAAAGACATGATAGCGTATGCTTCCATGTAAGTACCTTCAGTTGGTTGTGTTGCATTATTTCGGGTATCTTCTGCGTATGCCGCTGATATTTGAACTGAGTCACTATTACAATCATTTGTTGATGTGCTTCCAGACATATTTCGACAAAAATCTATGTATTCTTGGGTAGCGTATGAACCAAGCTCAATCTCAGTAAGATCGAAGACTGCAGCAAGATTCACTCCATTATGCTCTGAAAGAGGGATGTTAAAATCAAAATTTGCTCCGTATGAGTACGTATTGTAAGTAGCTGTTGACAAGTCTGCTGTATTAACATCTCGCTTGTAGGCGCCTACAGTTCGAGCTATTCCGTCATCTGTGAAATATGGATCTGTATAGCTTAGGGCATAAGTTTTATTTATTTCACCCGTACTAATAGACGCGCTTACGGTATTACCTGTGCCTAAAAAATTAGACTGGCTCACGGTAAAGGTACCAACAAGACCTTCACTAGAGCTAACGCCAGCACCCAACATAAGCTTACCCGTGTTTCTTTCTTTCATAGTGACATTTAAATCAATCTGATCAGTTGCCCCAGGAACATTTGCAGTTTCTATCTCAACTGCATCAAAATACTGCGTCCTATAAAGTCGTTCTTTTGTGCGATCTACCTTATACTTTGAATACCAAGAGGATTCAAATTGCCTAAACTCCCTCCTAATGACACTATCTTTTGTTTTTTCATTCCCGAACATATTGATTCGTCGAACATAAATTTTCTTTCCAGGATCGATAAAGAAATTAAAGGCAACAGTTCTCTCCTCTTTATTAACTTCAGGTATAGCATTTGCATTTGAAAAAGCATAACCAAAATCACCTAATATTTGATTTATTCTGTCGGTAGTGCTGGTCACTGCTGACCTTCTAAAAACTTGCCCTTTTATCGTGCCAATTTGTGCTTCCAAAATATTTTTATCAACTACTTCATCAGTCTGTCCAGAAATCTTGCTTTCAGCAAAAAAGTATTTATTGCCCTCTTCTATAGCTATATCAACAAAAACTTTTCTTTTTGACTCAGAAATTCTAATTAGTGATGTTTTGATCTTAAAGTCTAAATAGCCCCTATCCATATAGAAGCTTCTTAGTGATTCTAAGTCGCCAGTTAAAACCTGCTTAGAATATCGATCGTCTTTGTTATACCAAGACATAATATTTGTTACTTTAAGCTTAAAAAGATCAAACAAATCATCTGTTTCGTAAGTTTTGTTCCCAACAATATTAATCTCTTTAATTCTAGAAACACTACCTTCTTCAACATAAATATTAACTTGCATTCTATTTCTCTCTAAAGGAATGGCTTCAGCTTTAACGGAAGCAGTATATTTTCCTAGCGATAGGTATTGCCTAGCGATTTCTTGCTCTACTTTTTTCAAATCTGTTTTATCAAAAACTAAGCCTGATGCAACATTCATTTGGCTTAACCCGATTTTTAATTTATCGTCCTGAAAGGCCTTTACACCATAAAAATTTAATTCTGAAATAATTGGCTTCTCATTAACGATAATAATAATTTTACTGCCTTCTTGTTCGAGGGAGATATCTTTAAATTGCCCAGTTTTATATAAAAGCTTAATAGTTAAGCTGACATTCAAATTCTCAATTGAATCATTTATCTCAAAAGGTAGATTACTAAACACTAATCCAGGCTCAACCCTTTGAAGACCTTCAATTTTTATATCACTAATTAGTATATTTTCTGCTGAATGTGCAGAAAAGTTAATCAGAATTAGAAATATTGTTAATATAAATTTTTTCATCAATTAAATACAAAATTAAAGACGTCATTATATACTGCTAAAGTGAATATAAGAAATAAAATAAACACCCCAAGTCTTTGAGAAATAATCATTTTTTGCTTGCTAAGAGGTTTACCTAAAATCCACTCAGCAGCATAGAAAAATAACTGTCCCCCATCTAGCATTGGGATGGGTAATAAATTAATAAAGCCAATATTTATATTTAAGAATACTAAAAAACTCAAATAAGTAGCAAGGCCCATTGAGATAGTCTCTGATGATAATGCAGCGATTGAAATAGGGCCTGAAAGTAGTCTCCAATCAATATTGCCAGTGACAATATTAATAAAGGATTTAAATACCATTTTTATACCCTCTATAACATCATAAAATGATTTAGATATAATATTTAAGTTATTGATTTTAAAATAATTAATATACATTTCTTTCTTATCAAGACTTACTTTAATCTTCACACCAATCACACCAATTTCTTTAATATTCTCCCTGCTCAGCCTTGGTATCAATGAAATAGATAGTGGCTCACCACTCCGGAAAAGCTTGATAAGTATTGCTGTATTTGCTTTACTCTTAATTGAATCTACAAAACCTGATACATCATAAATTATCTTATTATCCACGCTAAAAATTCGATCACCTTTTTTGATATTGGCGATTTCAGCTACGGATCCAGGAACAACATCATCTACCAATAAAGAACTCTCATCAGCTGGGAAAAAATAAAGGCCATTGGCATCTTCTCTATCAGTATTAATACTTTTTAAATCTAAACGCCTTGCTTTATTAATAGTAATTAAAATTTTTCCATTATTTCTGAGAAGAGTATAATTTAAATTTTTATTTGCCAGCTCAATTAGAGCTTTATTGTGGTCAGTTACAGAGTTAATCTTTTTATCGTTAATCGAAATGATTAAATCATTTTTTTGAAAGCCGACTTCTGAAGCTATACTTTTTGATTTAACAGCAGTAATTTTAGGGAGTACATTATATTGCTCACCTTGATTTAAAAAAAGCAGCAAAAGGAAAGCAAATATGAAATTGATTAAAGGCCCTGCTAGAACGATGAGTGATCTTTTAAATAAAGAAATATTTTCAAACAAATTTAAATCTTTGGACTTAGATTTTTCATAAAACTTTACAAAGCCCCCAAGAGGAATAATTCTTAAGCTAAACTCAGTTAGTCCAATCTGTTTTTTGTACAAGGCCTTGCCAAATCCAACCGAAAATTTTTCAACACTAACTTTAAACATTTTTGCTACTGCAAAATGTCCTAACTCATGGACAATAACAACTAGGGAAATGGTAACTATAAAAGATAAAAGACTATGCAAATTTAGACCCATTTAATAAGTGCCTAGCCTTAATTCTTGCCTGGCTATCAACTTCCAATATGTCTTGAATACTTTCTATATTTGAACTACTTGCCTCATTAAGAGCTATTTCAATTAATTCTGATATTTGGGTAAATTTTATTTTCTTAGATAAGAAAGCATCGACAGCTACCTCGTTAGTGGCATTAATTTCAATTGGATAACTACCGCCTTGCTCCAGACAATCGTATGCTAGCTTAAGACATCTAAATTTTTCTAAATCTGGCAATTCAAATTGCAAATCTTTAGCTAATGTAAGATCAATCCCACTCACTCCAGAAGTTATTCTTTCCGGAAAACTAAGTGCGTAAGCTATTGGCACCTTCATATCAGGGATTCCAAGCTGAGCAAGACTACTACCATCAACAAATTCAACGAGTGAATGAATAATGCTTTGTGGATGAATAAGCACTTCAATTTTTTTGTAATCTATTTTGAATAAAAAAGCAGCCTCAATTACCTCTAATCCTTTATTCATCATTGTTGCAGAATCTATAGTTACTTTTCTCCCCATACTCCAATTCGGGTGATTCAGAGCATCAGTAATACTCACATTATTTAACTCGGCTAATGACGAATTCCAAAAGGGGCCTCCCGACGCAGTTAAAATTAATTTATTAATTTCATCTTGATTTTTTTGATCATGAATAACTTGAAAAATTGCATTATGCTCACTATCAACTGGGATAATAATGCCATTATTTTCTGCAGAAACTTCAGACAGTAAATTACCAGCCATAACCATTGACTCTTTGTTAGCTAAAAGAATTCTCTTGCCTTTAACAGCTGCTTCCATTGTTGAAATTAGGCCGGCTGCTCCAGTTATTGCAGCAAGTACTGTAGATACCTTTTCATGTCCTGCTATAAATTTATAACCTTCAGGACCAAATAAAACTTCTGTTCCTTGATTTTTCTTTTTCAATAAATCCGATAACTTAATTTGGGATTCTTCATCTTTAGTAACAATATAAGTTGGATTGAATTCGATAGCCTGCATAAATAATAAATCTATATTTTCATACCCAGATAAAGCAAAAATATCAAATTTGTCTGGATGAAGCTTTATCACCTCTAAGGCACTACATCCGATGCTTCCAGTCGACCCAAGTATTGAAATTATTTTCATTTATATATACTCAAAAGCTCTTAACAAAAAGTATAATATTGGAATTGTAGAACAAAAACTATCCATCCTATCTAAAAATCCACCATGCCCAGGAATTAAATTACTGCTATCCTTCATTTTTGCCATTCTTTTTAAAAATGATTCATAAATATCACCATATAAGCTTAGAGTGCTTACTAAAACCGCAAGTAGCATGGCGTCGAATATATTTAAAAATCCATAAATATGAAGAAACAAAATAAAAATTACGTTAGTTAAAAAACCCCCAAGAAACCCCTCTAAAGTTTTACCTGGACTAATATTTTTTACTATTTTAATTCTACCAAACCTTTTTCCTGAAAAATATGCACCTATATCGGCAATCCAAATCATTAAAATAATTACTAACAATATATTTTTATTTGTCACAAAAATAGACATGGTGGAAAGTAGCATCGGTGTAATTAAAAATAATCCATAAAATACTTTGATTAATGGGTTTGAAGATATTTTTTTATAATAGATATCAACAGGCACTAAAAATAACCAAAAAATAAGGCTTAAAGTGGCTAAGAATGGAATTGAAATTATTAAGAAATTTGAAATTAATGGGTATAAAGTATTGGTAAAATAAAAATATTCTGAAAGGTTAAAAAGGTTACCAAAATTAGATGTGAAGGTTGCTATAAAATATATAAGTAATGGAGTTGAAGCAAAAACCCAAAAAAATACCAAGCTCAATTTATGCAACTTTAATATATTGCTCAACTCAAACAATAAAAATCCACCAACAGCTAGAACCATAAATTCAAAAAAGACATAGTCTAATAAAAAGTAAGTAGCAACAAATAATCCAAGCATGACAATTGAAGATTGTATTCTTTGTTTAAGCATTATTTATCCACCTTAAGGTTGCCAAATTTTCTTTCAGTGATTTGAAAAAAGTATAATGCATTAACAAAATCTTTTTCGGAAAAATCTGGCCACAAAGTATCAATGAAATGTAGCTCGGAATATGCAACCTGCCATAAAAGAAAATTACTCAACCTCTTCTGTCCACCTGTTCTAATTAATAAGTCAACATCAGGCATTCCTTTTGTGTATAGATTTTCAGATAAATCTCTTTCTAAGCAGGTAACTTTATTTCTTTTAGTTTTTTTGTAGAATTTATTTACTGCCATCAATATTTCGGAACGAGCCCCATAATTTAATGCAATGTTAAGTTTTAAACCTGTATTTTTAGATGATTTTTTTTCTAAAAATTTAATCTTGTCTTTAAGCTCTTTGGTAAAGATATTAATATCGCCCAAAATACGGACTCTAATATTATTTTCTATAAGCTTATTGCTTTGGTTGTTGATTGAGTCCGAAAATAAGCCCATTAACCCTTTAATCTCTTTATTCGGGCGGTTCCAATTCTCGGTACTAAAGGCATATAAGGTAATAGTTGAAATATTGTACTTAATTGCTGATCCAACTAACCCCTCTAAAGCATCTAATCCTTTTTTGTGGCCAGCTATTCTAGGAAGTATTCTTTTTTTTGCCCAACGGCCATTACCATCCATAATAACAGCTATATGTTTTGGGGCTTTTAATGGATTAAGAAATTTTTTTTTAAGAAAATAAAACAAACTGTCGTTTAGCCTATATAACCAATAAATCTTTTTCTTTTGCATCGATTAGCCTGTCAACCTCTACAATAAAGTCATCAGTAATTTTTTGGACAATTTCTTGCATTCCTCTTTCATCATCCTCACCGATTTCTTTCTCTTTCGACATTTTTTTTAATGCCTCATTTGAATCACGCCTAATATTTCTAATTGAAATTTTTGAATTTTCACCATCTGACTTTACAACTTTTATTAAATCCCTTCTTCTTTCCTCAGTTAAAGCTGGCATTGGTATGCGGATTAACTCTCCTGAAGTTGCTGGATTTAAACCCATATCACTTTCTCGAATTGCTTTTTCAATAGTTTGAATCATAGTTTTTTCATATGGTTGAATATTGATAGTCGTTGCATCAGCTACTGTAACGTTTGCAAGTTGAGTCAATAAAGTTTGGGATCCATAGTAATCAACGGATAGATGGTCTAAAATACCAGCATGGGCCCTGCCCGTTCTTATTTTTGATAAATCTAATTTGAGAGAATCGACGCTTTTTTGCATCCTCTCCTTTGCATTTTCCGTAACCTCACTCATTTTTTTAATTCCTCATCTTGGTTCATAGTTACTAAAGTACCTTCCTCTTTTCCAAGAAGAATATTTTTTAGTGCATTTTCTTTAAAAATATTAAAAACTACAATCGGGAGCTTTTGATCCCTGCATAAAGTAAATGCTGTTGCATCCATTACTTTAAGATTCTTATTTATCGCTTCATCAAAAGTAACAGTTTTATAAAATTTCGCATCTGGATTTTTTTCTGGGTCATCTGAAAATATTCCGTCCACCTTTGTTGCTTTAATCATAACATCTGCATTAATTTCCATGGCTCTTAAAGCTGCGGCAGTATCTGTTGTAAAAAAAGGATTTCCAGTACCGGCAGCAAATATAACAATTTTTTTATCTTCGAGATATCTTATTGCTTTACCTCGGATATATGGCTCCACGATTTGCTCTATATTAATAGCGGATTGGACCCTGCTGTTAATTCCAGCATGCTTCATAGCGTCTTGAAGAGCCAATGCATTCATTACTGTAGCCAACATCCCCATATAGTCTGCCGTAGCTCTATCCATTCCAGCAGCACCAAGGGCAACGCCTCGAAAAATATTTCCACCACCAATCACGATTGCTATCTCAGTTCCAATAGAAATTGCTATCTCTATTTCTTTTACTATTTTATTGACAACTTCTGGATTTACTCCAAAAGCATCGTTCCCCATTAAAGCCTCACCAGATAGCTTAAGAAGGATTCTTTTGTATTTAATATCAGCCATAATTTGTTATTTTAGCTTGTTTTAGATTAAAAAAAAGGATTGTAATCACAATCCTTTTAAAAATTAATTGCTACCCTTTGTAGCTAGCCTTTAGATGCTGCTGCAACTTCAGCTGCAAAATCTTCTTCTTTCTTTTCAATGCCATCACCAACAATATATATATAAAAAGAGTGTATTCTTGCATTATTATTATTTAAAAGTGTTTCAATTGTAATTTTATCGTCTTTAACAAAAGATTGGTTCAATAATGTAATCTCTTTTAAAAACTTGTTAACGGATCCATCAGCTATTTTTGAAAGCATCTCCTCTGGCTTTCCAGCCTCTTTTGCTTTTTCTGTAGCCACCCTTCTTTCCGTCTCAACCAGCTTAGGGTCAATACCACTCTTATCTATAGCTTGTGGTTTTGTTGCTGCGATATGCATTGCTATATCTTTCCCTAATTCTTCACTCCCTGATTCTAAATCTAGAATAACTCCAAGTTTTGATCCATGGATATATGAATATAAAGAGCCTTTAGCACTGAGATTAATAAACCTTCTTGGGGTTATATTTTCCCCAATTTTACCAATTAATTGAGTTCTTAAGTCTTCCACGCTGACACCATCAATCTCTGCTTTAGCCAGACTTTCTATGTTAGTAAGTTTTTTATTAACAATCACCTCTGCTGCTTTATTTGTGAAACTTAAGAATTCCTCATTTTTCGCACAAAAATCTGTTTCAGAATTAACTTCAAGCAACGATCCAAACTTATTATCTTTTGATATGTATGAACTGACCACCCCTTCTGCCGCAACTCTTCCTGCTGCTTTAGATGCTTTATTGCCAAAACGTACCCTGAGAATTTCTTCAGCTTTCGACATATCGCCACCCGATTCAATCAAAGCTTTTTTACAATCCATCATTGGGGCATCTGTTTGACTTCTCAATGCCATTACCATACTCGCTGTTATTTCAGCCATTATTTTCTTTACTCCTATATATATTCTAGTTTAACTAGTTTTGTCATCAGGTGATGTTGACTTTTCTTTGTCTTCCGCCGCCTTTTCTTCTGAAACCATTTTAGCAAGATCTTCTATTGCTTTATTTTTTCCATCAAGAATTGAATCAGCCATCCCTCTAGCATACAAACGAATTGCTCTGCTTGAATCATCATTGCCAGGAATAACGTAACTAATATTTTCGATTGAATTATTAGTATCTACAATTCCAATAATTGGAATCCCTAATTTTGTTGCCTCAACAACAGCACCGTTTTCATAGCCTACATCAATTACAAAAATAGCATCGGGGAGCGACACCATATTTTTTATTCCACCAATAGATCTCTCTAGCTTTTCGTATTCTCTTTTCAAATTAAGAGCTTCTTTTTTGGTTAGCTTTTCTAGACTTCCGTCATCAAGCATTAACTCTAACTCATTCATTCTCTTTATTGATCTTTTTACAGTTTTAAAATTCGTCAGCATTCCGCCTAACCATCTATAGTTAACATAAGCGCAATCTGCTCTAATTGCCTCCTCTTTTAATATCTCTCTAGCCTGCCTCTTGGTACCAACAAATAAAATACGACCTTTATTAGCAGCAAGTGTTTTTGCATACTTAAGGGCATCATTAAACATAGGTAATGTTTTTTCAAGATTTACTATATGAATTTTATTTCTATCACCAAAAATATAAGGTTCCATTTTTGGGTTCCAGTAACGAGTTTGATGTCCAAAATGAACCCCCGCTTCTAACATTTGTCTCATAGTTATAGACATATTACATATCTCCTTGTAAGGGTTAATCACTTCATTAAGTTTAAAATGACTATTATTTTAAATAGCACCCTCAACTAATCTTAATGGTTGAATATTTTTCGTTAATTCGAAAGCTGGCATGATAACATATTTACTTAATAATTAAAGTCAGAATTAAACCTATTCAATGTCAGTATCAATTAAAAATTTAGAAGATATTAAAAAAATGAAGGTAGCTGGTAAATTAGCATCTGAGGTGCTTGATTATATTACACCATTCATAAAGCCAAATATAACTACCGAAGAGATTGATAAAATTTGTCATGATTACATGGTGAATGATCAAAAGACTATTCCAGCACCTCTTAATTATGCCCCTCCAGGGCACAGCCCTTATCCAAAGTCAGTTTGTACCTCAGTTAATCACCAAATTTGTCATGGCATACCAGGCCCAAAATCTTTAAAAAAGGGAGATATCGTTAATCTTGATATTACTGTTATAAAAGATGGTTATCACGGCGATACGAGTAGGATGTTTTATGTTGGCGAACCATCAATACAGGCTAAAAGACTATGTGAAATAACATATCAATCAATGTGGTTGGGAATAAATGCAGTTAAGCCCGGTGCCCATCTTGGTGATATTGGCCATGCAATCCAATCTTATGCTGAATCAAATGGTTATAGTGTAGTTAGAGAATTTTGTGGGCATGGCATTGGTTTAGTTTTCCACGAAGAGCCGCAAATTCTCCATTACGGTCGTATAGGTGGAGGTATAGAGCTTAAGCCTGGAATGATATTTACAATAGAGCCTATGATTAACGCAGGCAAGAGAGATATTAAAATGCTACCAGATGGATGGACGGTTGTAACAAAAGATAGAAGTCTCTCTGCACAATGGGAACATACAATTCTAGTGACAGAAACGTCATATGAAGTTTTAACCGTTTCCCAAGGTACTCCAAAGCCTTTTATAAAAGATTAGATGGTAAAAGTATTTCTTAGATGAATAAAAAAGAGTTATCTCAACGAAAAAAATTATATCTAGAAAAATTTAATTGCTATTGTAAAAAATTCCAAAAAAACCATAACAGCCAAGCATATCTAAAAAATCAGACACTTTTAGTCGATCAATTAATGGTGAATGTATGGCAAAGACTGCCTATTTCTAAAAATATTGCATTAGTTGCAGTGGGTGGCTATGGAAGAAGAGAATTATTTCCATTTTCTGACATTGATATATTAATAGTATTCGAGAAAGAAATTTCAAAAATTGATCAAGATGCTGTCAGTCAGTTCATCACACATTGTTGGGACTTAGGATTTAAGATTGGTCATAGCGTTCGTAATATTAAGCAAACCCAGCAAGAATTTAGTGCTGAAATCACTACTGCAACAAACCTTATAGAGTCCAGATTTCTTATCGGCTCATCAATTGTATTTGATAAAATGAACCGAGCAATAAGTACTTCGTTATCAATAAAGAAATTTTATAGGCTGAAGCTACAGGAACAAGCAAATCGCCATAGAAAATTTAGAGATTCAGCTTATCAACTAGAGCCTAATATAAAAGAAAGTCCGGGTGGGTTAAGAGATCTGCACATGATTAGGTGGCTATCAATTAGTCAAGGAAAAGGCAATACCTTTAAAGAAATGTTTGATAATAATTTAATTGATAAGATTGAATTTAATAAAATACACCTTCATGAAACTAAAATAACAAAACGCCGCATACTTTTACACATACTAGCTAAGAGAATTGAGGATAGGTTAGTATTCGATGTTCAAAATAGACTTGCAGCCAATCTTGGATTTAAAAATACAAAAAATAAAAAATCTAGTGAAATTGTTATGAAAAGTTATTATAAATCAGTTAATTATATTACTTTATTCAATGAGATTCTTATAAAAAGATTAGATCCAAATGTTCGAAATAAAGAGAAAATAAAGCATCCATTACCATTTTACATATACAACGATTTAATAGAGTTAGACCAAAAAAATATTGATAAAATAAAGCCTTATATACTGGATGTCTTTATAATATTTCAGCAATATAAGAAGGTTAAAGGTTTTGGGCCGAATTTACTGGGAGCATTAGATACCCTATCCACCCAAATAGATAAGAATTATAGAAACGATCCGAATAACCAAAAAAAATTCCTCGACATTTTTAAAAGTAAAAGTAAAGTCAGTCGATCATTAAGGCTGTTAAATAAATGTAATATTTTAGGGAAATTTATCCCGGCATTTGGAAAAATTGTAGCCCAGATGCAACATGATTTATTTCATATATATACGGTAGATGAGCATACGTTAAATGTTATTGAAAATATAAGGCGCTTCTCACTCGAC
>Ga0209710_1000339_pt1 | contig 47711 bp, 38 predicted proteins | sample ArcticOcean_MG_C_5_FD_187436 | JGI IMG/M metagenome (GOLD analysis project Ga0209710, IMG submission 187436) | Marine microbial communities from western Arctic Ocean - ArcticOcean_MG_CB4_138 (SPAdes) (version 2) | ecosystem: Environmental > Aquatic > Marine > Oceanic | place: Arctic Ocean...
ACAACTCGTGACCGTGGATGACTTGAGCGAGCAAGACAAGACATTACTGGCACGCGCCCGCGCTGCTATGGCCGGTATCGAGATGACACAACGGAGCGTCGCAATCGGCGCCGCAGCAGGGCTGCTTGTGACGCACTTGTTAGTCAAGGCATTGCGCAGCGCGGGCGGCGGCGACGACAAAGATGACCAAGTCGAACTCGACATCGACAGCGCGTTCGGCACGCCGACACGGCCTGACCGGACCGGAAAAGAACCTGCGGCTGAAGTTATTACTCAGGGCAAGGAGAACAAGTCGGCGCTTCCCGCGCCGGACGGGTCTGTCAAAAACCTGTTCAAAAATAACGCTCTGGCGTCCTCCAACCGAAACCGTTTCGGCACGGGCGCGGACGCGTTCGCCGCGGTCGCGATGGCGAATGTGGTTGTCCAGAAAGCCACGCGCCGGTTGAAGAAATCGGGTACCCTCATCGTGAACATTTTGGAAACCAAGTTGGACGCTAAAGACGAAAACGGCGAAAAGAAGTGGAAATCCGTCGTCGCCGTCGGCGGTGGGACTGGTCAAACCGGCGCGACTTCGTTGAAACCGTTTGACAGCTCGAGGAAAGCGAGCTTGATCACGTTCAACGCTCGTATGCGGTTTCAGTTACCCGCCTCGAGTGATGGGCACGCCTCTGAGATTTTGGAAACCAGGCTGTGCGACGCGGACGGGAAGACGTTTGCGAAAACGGCGATCAAGTTGAAAGCCGCGATTCGCGCGGCGCCCGTCACTAAAACGTTCCCAATACACGACCGGCGCGGCAACGTGGTGGGTACCACGCGAATCACGATCGAGTGGGACGTCAGTACGACGAATGATTCGGAAAACGACGCGCACGCCGCGGCGACCGCGTTGCTCGGGAAGGGCAACGAGTGAGAGGTTTCGGTAGCACTAGAAAGCGTTTAGGACGAAACAGCGTGAGGTTTGGTACGACTCTGATACGCAACAAGCGAACGGCGACTGAGGTCGCGAACGTACCACAATGAAGACCCGTGGACGACGAATAAATAATTGTAACTTTGTTCCAGTATTTACTATCACACAACACACGCGCGCGTCACCCACCACCTACCCCTAGCCCAGCCGAAACGTACGCCGCGGATACGAACCGAGTGGTTTCCGTGTTCGCCACCGCGGCGCGCAGTCGAACCCTCATAGACGCGACCCGCGCGTGCATCGCGCCGTCGAACGACCGCGCCCGCATCGCGCTCGCCCACGCCAGCTCGGGGGAGAGATCAAGAAGCGCACCGGAGGGGCGCTTCGGGTCGGTCGCATTTCGGTCGGTATCGCGGGGGTACCCCGCGCCACTTTCGTGCAACGCGGAACGGGTGGAGAGTACCGGAAACGACCCGGAGCCGTTTAAGTACGACCACCACTGGTCCTTTTGTACATCGCCACCCGACGTCGTCGCATCGCCGCTCACTTGGCAGCTTTCGTGTAAATCCATCATTCTTGAGCCATTGGGTTCGCGCGCTACACGGACCGCCTCCGCCTCCGCCTTAGCCGTCGAAAACGCAGGCGCCTCCGACTCGTAAGTCTCGGCGTTTCTTGCCAACGAACCCGTCGCGACGTACGCGAACGCGGCGTGTGTGTCAATCGCGGCTTCTCGCTTGGCTTCCTCGAGTTTCGCGTCCACACCTATGTGTGTCGCTGTTTCCGTGGCAAAAACCCCCGCTTCGCCCAAAAGGCGTCTCGCCCTTGTATCCAGCGGCGACCCGTTTCTCGCCGCTTTCAAAGCGTTCAGGAGAAACATCTCATCCGGGGTGACGTCTTTTTTCGGTGACTTTTTCAAATCTGGCAAAACTCGGCTCTGTGTGTTCGCGAAAGACCTTTCCTGGAACGTTTGCGACGGCGACGGCGAATTAATTCTCGGGCCCGGCGATTGCGACGCGCCGGCCAAACGCGACGGCGACGGAAAACCTCCTCTGGTGGGGCTTTTGTACACCGGCGACTCGTTGCGTGAGTTACCCCTGACCACCGCGGGGGTCAACTCACCCTCCGTCGCGACCTCGTCTGCGTCCGAGCTGCTCGCGTACCCGGAATCGGGTTGAGGCACAAACACTTGCGCGACCGGTACCGGTACTACGTTTAATCTATCATGTAGCTCCGGTACCTGGTCCTTTATTCTATCCTGCACTTGTGCGACCGGTACCACACCTTTTAATCTGTCCTGCATCAGCGAAAGCAAGTCGCGACCACTCCCAAACCCTTTGTTCGGCGATACCGGGGGCGGGTCCCTTTTGGGCGACTTAGGAGGCGGCATCGTACCGCTTTTTTTCCCGGCTTGTTCCAACCCGAGCGCGCGCATCGGGTGGTTTCCGGATAAAGTTCGGTGCAGTTGTTCCGTCGCGTCTTCGGCTTCAATCGCGGCGGGCGACTGCGGCGAGGCGAACGATCTTTGCGATTTTGGCAGACTAATCGGCGACTCCCGAAGCGGCGCCAAACCGAGTCGCGGCGAGCGCGGGAACTGGGGCGGTGATACCGACCGGGGGGTTGCTAATAACGGGCTACGCAATCGCGGGCTCTTCGCGTCGGACGACGACGCGTCCAGCTCGAAATCTTCGTCGTCGTCGACGGCTTCGTCGTACACGATCTCCGAGTCGGCGTCGGAGTCGTCGTCGGTGATGATCTCATCGGGAACGGAACCGGCGTCCGAAAGAGCTCCGGACCAAGGCGCTGCTTGCGTATCACCCAAAGAGCCAGTGGGTCCCCCGAAAGGCCCTCTCGACCCTCGACGCACGGTGCTGGACATCTGACCATACGACGCCGCGCTTGCCGTTTGGCTCCGTGAAAACCCGTGGTCGATTGTATCGCGCGACCCGGTACCGTACCCCTCGTCGCGCGACCCGCCCTTCGCGGATCGCGGTCGCGTACCAACCGCCGTCGTCCCCGGCCGTATCCCCGTCGCCGTCCCCGGCCGTGTCCCAACCGCCGTCCCCGGGCGCACACCCGCTACGTCCCCCCACGAAGCGAACCTTCGCGGCGGGGATTGTGGTGGGGACTGCAGGGAGTTTTCAAATTCACCTTCGTCCGCGGCGGCCCCGTACCAAGGCATGGAGTTTTCCAACGCACCTTCCGCGGCGACGTCCCCGTACGAAATCTCGAGCTCGTCGTCGGTGTTTTCAAAATGAAGCTCTTCATCACCCCGCACCCCCGCGTCGTTGCCGAATGAAACGGAGACATCATCCACGACCTCGTCCACGTCGACGCTGAAGGACGTGCCCGTGTGGCCGTCGAGCTCGCCGGTGTTGTCGTCATTAAAGGTCATCACGTCTGTTTCGTTTTCTTCTAAATTACCCGACCTGTCTGAGTAGATGTGGTGTGTCTCTTCGAACTCGTCATCATCGCCGTACGTGTCGTCGGCGTCGGCGTCCACCGAAAATTCGCTTTTGAACGAATCGCCCGCGCCGTCGTCGAAGGCCATCACCTCGCTGCGTCCGTTTGAGCTGGAAGGTGCCGAACCACCTCTGGACGAACCCGGCCGTGCTGATGTAGGCCGCGCTGATGCAGGGCGGGCGCTGCCAGGCCGTGCCGTGCCCGGCCGCGCGGATGCCGGGCGGGCGCCAGATTCGCCACTTCTATCAGCGTACCGTCCAAGCAAACTCTGCGCTTTGGCTAAGGAATCGGCAAGGGGGTCACGCGCGTCGAGTTCGGACGACGCCCTTCCCCCACCCTCCAGCCCGAACGGGTTCAAAGGCGTGGTCGTGGCGATGCCGCGCCTTGTGCCGGACGCGGAGGTTGGCCGGCCAGACATGGCGGCCAAAGGCGCGCGGACGCGAGTGTCGTTGCTTGCTCATGACAACGGGTCGCGCAAAGCAGCTCGAATCAAATCGAAGCGATTGAACGAAAATTTTCTCAAAGTCGGCGGCAGCACGACACAAGTTCATTACCTTCGGCGGCTCCGAGGCGGTCTCCCCGACACGGCCTCCACACACGATGGTCGCCCCCGACCTCGCCACCGCGGACGCAACAACGTACGGAAGCGCCATGCTTGATTCGTTTAAAATCGACATCTCGCACCAGGAGATGGAGCGCATAATAATAGAACTTGAGCTCATCTATAAAACGCAACCCGGGCAGTGGCTGCCGACGACGGTACGGTGTGATGGAATGGAGATGGAAGGTTCCGTCGACGTACCTACGTCCTATACATACGTCAACACAGTGTCTCTCACCAAATGCACGGCTTTCCAACCTAAACCCTAACCCAAACCCTAACCTGCAAACCCCCAACCCCCGTCCCACCCCAGGGTATCGCCAACATGCTCGCCGATGAGCTCGGGTACGAAGACACGGATGAATTCGAAGATGCTTTGAAGAGTTCATTCGCCGATTTCATCGGCGCTCTGCCGCACATCGAAACTCGGAACTTAGAATCCGAGCTACAGCCTGGTTTGTTCCGGGACGTGTTCAGAGTGATTCCGGACCCGCCTCCCGAAGAGTGCACCCCCCAGCGGCTGGTGCTGAAAATAGAAACCAGAGCGGATCTGTGGCGCGTGTTGATGTTGCACCCGGGTACGCACGCGTTGCTGCGCGTTTCCCAAATCCTCCGACTGTTTGCCGATTGTCCGCCCGTAATTACTGTTTGCTACATACATCACAAGTGCCCTGTTTGCCCATGCATGGCACTTGGAGCCACTCAAGACTGACACTTTGTTTTCTTCATCATTTATCCCAAGGCGCGTGGGTCGAGATCCCCGAACTCGAGTTTGAAATCGGCCAGGACCACAAGCGAAGGGTGGACAGCGTGTACAACCACATCAGCGCCAGCATATTCAACCTGGAAAGGCACGTCGAGATGATCGGGGACGCGCTGGAGCGGAAAGGCATTAGCGACGCTTGCGACGATTTGCGGCGAGTGTTGGATTTGGACCAAGTAAGTATTCCCCACCCACCACATTCCGCCTCCCTGATTGCCCAATACGGGACTGACACTTTCGGCTTTCATCTCTCCCAGCCCGCGACGTTCATCGTCACCGACCCCGGGGGTTTGTCCGCGTTCAAACCGAACGAGGGGGTGAAAGTGTTGTCTCTGGAAGACACGACGGGGCAGTACGACAGGAGCGCGCGCGCGGTGGCGGTGCCGGAACACGAGAGGGAGATGGACAAGGTGGATTGACGATGACGACGCGTGTGATGAATGACATGTAAGTTCTTCAAAGTGCAAATTCTCTTTTCTACTTTTGCCACGTCAGTCGCTTTTTTTTGCTCATTTGCCTTTGCCGACGTACACTCCGCGCCGCGCCTGGGCCCAGCACCAGCAGTACTCGCGCCCCGTGGTTTCCTTAGTGACACGGCACACGCAAACACTGCAAGGAAGACAAAACTAAACCCAACATGTGCTCCCTCTCACGACCCGTTTTGGTGCCCCGCGGCGTTCCATCAAGCATTCCCGATCGCGCGCAAGGGAAACACAGGACGGTCGTGTCTTCACAGAACGCGCGCAGCTCGGTATCCGTGGTCAGCCTGGCTGGCAACGTCGTGAAGCACACGCACATGCATGTGATGACGCGTCGCGGTGACTGCACCGTGACGCACGCCAGGAAGGGGTTGCTCGCTGAGACGTTGGACGGGGAGGAAAGTGCTAAGAAGAAAAAAATGGATAAGAAGGCGAAACAAGCCGGCGGCGGAGGGGACTCCATGGCTGGTTCCCTGGAACCGCAATTCGCGGGACAGCAAAAAAAAACACCTGCGGCAGGTAAGAACTGGATCGTGGTTGGCAACGTGAACGAGGACTTCAAGGAAAAACCAATCAAGCCCCTGGTGTTGGCGAACGGGAACTTCTGTCTTGTGAAATGGGAAGATCTGGTGTTCGTGACCGACTGCAACAGCACCGCGTTTTCCTACCCCTTAATCGACGGCGAGCTGTTTTTCGGACCCGCAGGGCCTGCAATCCGCGTCCCCTTGGACGGTACCGAGTACGACCTCACAACAGGCCAGGTTATCACTTGGTGTCCTAAAGATAGTCTGGTAAGGAGCGCACTCGGCGCGCTGAAAGCGACCGTTGACCCCATCCCTCTGCCAGTCTACCCGGCGCGCGTCGAACGCGACGGCTCGGTGATGACGAACTTCGTGGACAAAATTGATACGAAAGGGGGGTTCGTTGGCAACGACACCGAGGGGTCGATTCCGGGGGGGAAAGGGGTGGAGATTGCGATGAAAACCACGGAGGCGGGGGTGAGCGTGGCGACGCCGGCGAATGGATCGTCGTCGTCGTCTGACGCGTCGTCTCCCGTCTCCCCGGCTGTCGCGGTCGGGCTCTTACTGGTCGCCGCGGCTGGGGCGTTTTTGGTGCTGAGCCCGTCGCAGTAGCCGTGTGTGTTTGCATGCGTTGTGATACACATTTCAACACTGAACATCGAAACCGGGTTACGCGGCCTTTCGTCCTCTCGCACTCGGTCACGCTCGTTTTCACTCGTCAAAATTCAGTTCTCAATCTCAGACATGTCAGATAGAAAAGCCGCCGGTTTCCTCCAGAAGGCGATCATTCCCCGATCGCGGCGGAACGTTCGTTTCACTCGTGTCCGCGACCCTTCCCGTGGCGCGCCATGGCGAATGAGGACTTGATTAAAGACGTGTTCGGGGCGTCGGACTCGGATTCCGACGACGACGTACCGGGGGTCGCGGCGAAAGCGACCACGGACGCGCCGAAACGCGGCGCCGCGTTGCAGAGCGATTCCGAGGATGCGGGGGCGGGCGGTGCGGGTGCGGGCGGTGACGACGACGCTGTAGACGCAACCGAGACGGACGGCGAACCCAAGTTCCGCTCGTCCCTGGAGGACCCGGACGAGGACGGGTCTCAAGGGGAAGAGGAGGAGGAGGAGACGGTTACGGTGACCAAGGCCCCCCCCATGATCATCGAGAAACCAATGCACGAACCGTTGGCGAGTTCCATCTCCGCCAAGCTCGTGAAACTGACCAACATCGTGGGCGTGGAGCCCACGGCTTTCGATTACGATTCCTTCGACGCAACCGAGGACCACCACGCGAAGAACCACAACGTGATTCGGTGGCGCCGAAACGCGGTAACCGGTGCGATTGAATCAAACGCCAGGTTCGTGAAGTGGAGCGACGGGACCACGCAACTCTTAATAGGCGACGAAACTTTGGCTGTTGCGGAGCAGACGATTGAAAAAGACCACTCGTATCTGTTTGCGCGGCACGCCGGCGCGATGCAGGCACGAGCGCATATTCACGGCAAGCTGGTGTTCAAACCAGCCACCCTAGATTCCGCGACGCACCGAAGACTCACCGCGGCGGTGGATAAGAAGCACGTCAAGGTGAAGCAGGTGCGTGTTGCGTTTCCCAAATCCGCCACACGCGGTTTACTGTTCCTCTTTCACGGTTTGAGTACACCACGGTCATTAAAAGGAACTTACTACATACAGCACAAACGCACTATTTTGCCGAAGCTGGTGACTGTTTGTCCATACATCTCCCAATACAGTACACCCATACCTCGCGACTGACCCTTTTCTTGTACAATCACAGACCAAAATGCACATCGAGGTGCACGACGCGGAGAAGATCAAGGACGACGCTGACAGGGAGGCGATGGCGATTGAAAAGTCCGCCGCGCTTTTGAAAAAGAAACAGATGATGGCGAGGCTTGGGTACGGAAACAACGCGGGGGGGGTTGTTTCAGGGCGAGTGGAGAAGGGGTATACGGAGTACTTTGACCGCGGGAAAGGGCTGGATGGGGATTTTCTGGAACACGAATCGGGGAGCGAAGAAGATGGGGAGAATTTGGACGAGAAAAACGCCGCCAACGCGGCGGCGGCGGGGCTGAAACGAGCCGCGGTAGGGAACGAATACGACGACGAAGCCGCGTTCGAGGAAGACGAAGCGGTGGCGCCTGTGGCGAAGAAGCGGAGAGGCCGGGCCATCGAAAGCGACTCGGAGTAGGGTAGAATGGGGTTTGTGAATGTGAATCGTACGATTCTTTTCGTCTGTGAAAATATTGTTGCTTGCAAAAGTTGTTTCAAACGTGGGCACACTTCGTCCGAGACTGGGGACGCCACACGGTCACGCGCGCGGTCGTGGTCGCGATGTCTGTGACTCGTTTGCCCGTCATTGTTGGAGAAATCGCTTGGTGTGGTTCGCGTCGCAATTGCGTCCCCAAAACATGTCGCGCCTCATCCCGGGTCGTCGCGCGTGCCTGGTCCGACGATGGTGTTCCTCCCGACCCGACGATAGGGGAGGTCACCAACGCCGTGCTTCACTTTCACGACACAACAACCGCCTCTGCGAGAGACACTGGGTTGGTTTCGTTACGAGTCTGGGCGGGGCGGTACGGGTGGGACGTGCAGGCTGCGAGTAAAACCCTTCGCGAGTGCGACGTGGTCACAGGAGAGGGATCCGTGGAGGTTGGTGTGCCTCCAAATGGATTGCCAACAAGTGTGTTACAAAACGACAAACTCGTGAACGCCAGCGACGCGCGTCTCGGGCTGTGGAAAACGCACGTGTTCCCGGATTTTTGCGTCCAGGCGCTTTGTTCGTTTGATGAAGCCGGTGGCATCACCAAGCGCCAAGTCCTGGATATGGCGACGCGGCGTGTGAAAGACACGCACCCGAACGTCGTGCCCGATGAATCTAAAATGTTTTCGCAAGTAAAAAACGAAAAAACTGAAAGGGAAAAGAAACCGCAAAACACAAGCGCCGCCTTCGCGGACGTTCTGAAATCCCTTCGGCGGCGGTTCGTGTCGGAAAAAGAATCGCCCGTTGTTGTCATGACAACGAAGGTTGGCAAGAAACGGGTTTACTTTGGGTTTGTGAAAGGGGTAGGCGGTGTGGGTAAAAATACGAACGGGTGGGAAGTGGCGTTCGGCGAGCTGGGCGACGAAAAAAATGAAAAAGATGAAAAAGATGAAATCGGTTCGCGCGACGATACGTCCACTGACACGCGGTTTGAAACCGCAAAAGGGGACGTCCCTTTAATAGCGACAATGGAGCAGCGAAGAGCGAAACGTCTCGGTACCATGCGTTTGGCGCAGATCAAGCCGAAAACAAATGACGATGAAGATTCAGACACGGACGCTGAAGAGTTTGAAAAAAACACGGAACGCGCGCTGGACGCGGCGCGGCGCGCGCGAACCGCGGGGTGGTGACGTGGTAGAGCATTTCGTGTGAAAGAACACGGTTTGGGGTTTGGAGGGGTACTGTTCAGGGTTTACTAGGTGTACTGTTTAGGGTTTGGAGGTACACTGTTTAGGGTTTAGGGTTTATTATTTCAACACACCCCGTGATACTAACACAAATCCCTTCACGTAAAGCGTTCAACCTTTTCTTTCCGCCCTTCCGTTTCCGCTAAGTGCGTTTGGTCGTTCGATTGCCCGGTCGTCGATCCCATGCCTGGCGGAAACAACGTTTGGATCGCCACTCGGTCCGTTTCTTTCAACCCAGGGTGCCACACGTCCACGATTAAGACTATTCGCGGTGTTGCGAAAGCGTGCGGTTCGAACCCAGCGTCTGTCTCTTCTTGTTCTGTTTTTCCAGTCACGAACTCGGCGCTGTGCACGAACGAGTCGTCGAAAACAATGGCGCGGTTTTCTTTCCACTCGACTTTCGAGTTGGAAACTACTAATTCGCACTTCGGCCGCGTCGTCTCGTTTGCGAGGAAAAACTTGTCCAGCGTGAGCACGGCTTTTAGCAGCGTGTAAAACGGTTTTAACACGGTCCACGTTATTGTTACCGACAGGAACTGGAAAAGCACCAACACCAGGGTTACCGGTAGGGTCAGTACCTTGAGGGTTGATACGAGAAGAACCCAAAGAAAATCAAACACCTTCCTCGAGGCACTTTTTCGCCCTTCAACTTTTTGAGGAGCGTCGCTCGTTTTCTTTGCATTCTTTTTCTTCGATTTGAATCCAATAAGACCCTCCAACGACGTTAAGGTGGTTTTAACAACCTTTTTAGGCACGACAATGCCCACGGACACACGCAGTCGCGCGTTGCACGGCCCGCAGTGCGGTGTGATTACGGTTCCCGGTTCAAGTTTGGAGATGTACGCGCTGCCGAACGCGCACCCGCCGACGCCGGAGCCGCCGCCGAAACACCCATTTTGCATTTTCTCAATCGCGCGCGCCGCGCTTGGAAACGCCTCGCAGTTCCGCCGGTCGCGGATGCCGTTTCTGTTTTTGTAAACGAAAAGTGGTTAACGACTTGTATGTTCAAACAGTGTGCCTGGATTTGGGAAATACAATACGTACCTGTACAGGTAAATCGCGGACCAGTCCCCGCCTTTTCGCACGGCGGGGTCGAAGGGCGCGAAGTCCAATTCGTTGGAAAACCGTAAACCGTTTTCGTCGTTTTTTCCACAGCGCGTTCGTTTCGCGAACACCACGCTCTCGATCTCGCGCCGGATCGACGGCGCCGCTGCTTCTAAAATCCGCACGTCGCTTTTGTGGTCCAACGCGTCGCCCCACAGGTTGAAACACGCGCACTTCCGGGGTTCGCCGAATACGCCATTTTTTTGTTGTCGACGGTTTCGCGCGACCCGTCCAGTTGACACATCAACACACCCCACCCCCCCTCGGTTGTGCACCGGAGTGGCGCTCAAATGCGGCAGCCGGAACACGGTCGGTGCCTGGTTGGTTTCCCTCACTCTTAAGGTTTTCAAAACCTTCAATTCGCTTTTACTCGCGAGCGCCAGAATCGCAGGCGACACGTTCCTGTTGAACACCGGGTCTTCCTTCATCATTTGCCGCAACCGCAACCCGTTCTTCGCCATCTCCAACGCGTGCGCGGACGGACGGCACCGCAGACAGTGCAAATCGGAACAAGGACTCAACGCGTCGCCCGGGTTCAATTTGGCATCGTTGGCGTTTGTTTCCGAATTTGTATTTACGTTTGCGTCGTCGCCGTCGCCATCCTTGGTTGCGTCAACTCCCTTCTGTCCGGTAGTACCAACCCTCGACCCTACTCGCTTCACGTCCACAAAACGTAACGTCGCCGCGTTCAGGGCGCCCAGCGTGGCCATGTGCCGCGCGTCCATTATTTTCCGGACCCGGAGTATCCGCCGAAGCCAGTTTGTAACCATCCACGCGATTAGCGTCAACGAGACCACGCCCCCGAAAGAAACGGGCAACCGCGTTTTCACCCACCCCGTGGGGTGGCTGTGGTAGTGCAGCGCTCGTTTTTCGTGATCCGTCAGCTCATGGAGTTCAACCACGTCACCAACCCGGTTCGCCACCCGTAACCCCCACCCGACCAAACAATACACCACCGTCGCCACCGCGTGGTGCGCCAGCGGTACGAGCGACGGCTTGCGGTCGCATGTTTCCTCGTCCTCGTTAAGCTTTGAACGCCTCGGGTCACCGCGCGTGCTGGAAGTCCGTCCCGACCCTGACGAAGCGCGACCGTCCCTCGCCCGTGGCGATGACATCGCGCCCCGCTAATAGCCCCGAGGCCAGCCACCCCGCGCCCACGCGCGTCGCCGGTGTGGGCGGCGATACCACGTTTTCCGAGAAGAATTTTGGAGCTTACTCCGTACCAGAATATCCGACGAAAACCGTTCAGGCCAGGGGGTTCCCCCCGGGGGGAAATTCCCCGGCTTCGGCCAGGGAAATTCCCCCACTTCGTTCTGTGAGTTTACGGGTAGTGTAAGGTTTTTAATCCGAGGGGTTTTCCTTTAAAACCGTTCGGCTGCTGCTTTTGTCTGCCGCAGAAATCGTCGTCGTTTCGCCGAGGTCGGTGTTTTGTCTCGAAACGCTCAGCCCTCGCGTCGTTGTTTCCGCACTTCTCCGTACACGCCTCCGTGCGATGTCTCCCCCCACCGTGCACCGTCGCCTCACGGACGCGCTTGCTCCCGCGTCCGCGAACGAGGCCTCGGGCTCGGGGAACCGTGAGCCGCTTAAACTCGCCGTTGGCGCGGCAGTCGCGGCAGTCGCCCTTTCTTTCCTCGCGACGAAAACGTTTGGCTCCCGAAAGCCTGTTTCCCACCAAGGCCACGACGCTCGAGTTTGTGTGGACGTCCAACCCAAGCCAGGCGGTGTCATCGTGTTCAACGCATCCGTGCCTGTTGCGGATGTTGCGAAGGCACGGAGTGCTACGAGAAAATGCGCGCTTGGCCAGCTCCAACCAGGCACGCAACTGCTGAACGTGACGTCTCAACAAGTGTTACGAAAAACCCCGTCGTCGCGTTTGTTCGGAAACGGACACGACGGCGGCGCGGTGGTCACCCAGGATGCAAAATGGGCTGTCGGTGTCGCTCGTGGTGTCGCGCGTGTCACCTTGTCCGCCGAGGTGGACGACAAAGCACAAAGAGCCGCGTTCCACCTGGTTGGCTCGGAAGAGAGACTTTTTTTTTTTGAGCAGGGTGACGAAAAAAATAAAAACGCCGCTTCCCAAAAAGCAACGAAACCGTCCCCCCTCGCGACGTACTCCGGGTTTCTCGGCGTCCAGAACGGCGAGGTGTACATGCGCGGCGAGGCGAGCGTGGGGGGGGAGGACATGCCAAGGGCGGCGAGGGCCTTGGCCGCAACATTCGCGGCGAAGGTTCTGAGACGGCAAATCAAAAGAAGCTTGACGGATATCAAAGCAGTCGCGGATGAGACTAGTAACGCGAGTAAACACCCGCATAAATAGACCTATGGATATACCTCTATGAACTCCAAGCACCCCCTTAGCTAGACATCCTCAGTTCCCCTCGAACTTCGCAACAAACGTAAACTCCTGCGCGCAGTTCGCGAAGAGGTGACCGAACCACTCTTCGCGAAAACCGTTTTCTGCAAACTCGGCTCTCGCGGCTTTCATCTGCGAGCGCCACTCCGAATACCCCTTGCAGAAGTTCTTGAACGTGGTGACTAAATACGCACCTGGCTTTAGGGCTGGCTTTACTGATAATAAAATTTGAGTCACCACCGCCGGCGAGGCGTTCGCGTCACAGACCAACATGGAGACGTTTTCAATCGGGATGGCGTTACCAGCAATCGCGGCTTCAGCCATCATTTTTATGTGAACGACGTTCTTCGGAAACGGGTCCAGGGTTATTAAACCAGGGTCGATCGCCCATACCGTGCCTTTGTGTTCCCCATCAAGCGCAGAATTACCCGCTTCAAGCATCAACAACCGATCTGAAATCCACTGCGTCCACCCGCCGGGCGCGGCGCCGACGTCGACGCAGTGCCAGTCTTTTGTGATTGGAATCCCCGCGCGGTCCGCGGCTTCTTCGAGTTTGAAATACGCGCGGCACATCGGATTTTTATCCGCCCTCGCTTCCTTGACACGCTCGCAGTGCTGCGTCAGGAGGTACTCAAAGGTACACGAGCCTGGTTTCGGTAACGCCGGGTACGGCCGAAGCGTGCTGGGAAGGTTTTCCTGTGGCGTTTCGGTTTCGGTTTTGCAACTCTTTTCTTCATCCCTCGATACTTCCTCGAACTCTATACTTTCCTCTACGAACGACGTAGGCCACACCGTTATGTGCGCCCTGTTTTTAACACACACCACGTCTATGTAGTGCGTAGGGCTGTGCGCGGTGGGTTGGAAGATTTCCAAGTTCACGTCACCGTCACGTTCTAAAGCCGCGTACGTCGCGTCCGCGCACCACTTTGGGAAACACCGAGCCTTGACAAGCATTTGTTTTTTACTCCTTTTGTGTACGTCCCTAAGCAGTTTTGGAATCGCGGCGCGCACTTCCGCCAAGAGGTTTTCTTTAGACGCACCGACCACGGTGACGTACCCCGCGCCTCCGAAATTCGACCTGGGATCGACACCATCAACCCCGACGCAGTACGCGCGCTTCAGCGACGACAGCAAATGGGGATCCGTCGAGAGTCTGCGCATCGTGTTTGCGACGCCGACGGATGCATCGCCATTGCGCGATGACTTCCCTTCTGTTGTCGTATCACAACTCACGAACAAAACGCAGTCCGCCGCCCTGGCTAAGTTAAATCGCCCCGCCTGCACCACGGAGTCCGGACCTAGCAACTCGCGGCACCTCCCCGCGACGCGGTCGGCGAAACCGAGCTCGCACTGCAACGCGAGATGCGGCTTTTCGATTCCTAAAAGTTCGGGACTCGGTACGTGCGGGAACCAGCACGGCGTCGCGCTATGGTCTTTTTCCCTTACTACGTCCCTAGGACACACACCGTATCGTTCGAAGGGCCAGCACTTGGGGCGGAGCTCAGGCGAGTCGTGCGCGTTGTGGCAGTCGGGGCTACAGGACTTTCCTCGAAGGAACAGCTTGCACGCAGGTCTGCCATCGACGCCGGTGGGGTTGCATGTCAGCTCTCGGGGAGCAGGGTGCACGGCGCCGAGGCACGCGAGCACGTGGTCCACGGGGGAAGAGGAGCCGTCGCCGTCGTCCGCCTCGGCGCGCGCGCGGGCCTTCGTCATCGGGTGCGCGTGGAAGTGTTGAGGGTGGGCTGTCGGCGCACCCAAAAACTGTCGGCGACCAAAACAAGCGCCTCGCCGAAAACTTTCGTCGCCTCCGAGGTCGTACTCGACTATGGCTCTATTGGGCAAACAGTCACAGCTAAACTGGATTTACTATGGCTATCGGGCAGTCACAGCTAAACTGGATTTGGCGCAGCATCATCGCGTGTCATCGTCGATTGCCACCTGATGCCACCTGATGCCCTCGTCATTCGCGTCCGCGCTGGCGGTCTCGTCTCGGTCACGACATGTTACGTCGTCTCGCGTGCAACCTCGGCGGTGTCGCGGCCAAATCGGGCCGCGGCGTTTTCGGCGCCGTCCCCGCGGTCGCCGCGCAGCAGCGCAGCGCGGGCGGCCTCATGGTGGTACGTGCACGCCCTTTTCTTCGGCTCATCGGATGCGCGCGCGAGGGTTCTTGGGGGTTGAGGGTTAGAGGGAACCCGGAACCCAACTCAACCCCCGCGTTACATGACGGGGCTGATGCGAACTAATGCGTGTGACTCGGTCCAACCCAAGACCGCGGTCTCCCTACACGACTGATCGCATGACGTCCGCAAACCCTCGACCTTAAAATGTCTCGATCGGTTCAAGTCAGGATTTTGAGACTGGATCGAAGCGAATTTTTTTTAGTGAACAGCGCGCTGACGCCCTCCTTCCTCTCCCTCCCCTCCCCACCATCAAACAGCACCGCGACACCCCCGACAACAACGACAAGCTAGCGTGGAGTTTCTCCGAGGAGAACATGCCCAAGGTGCACGAGATTTTACAGCGGTACCCGCCCAACTACAAACGCTCCGCCATGATTCCGTTGTTGGACGTGGCGCAGCAACAAAACAAAGGCTTTTTAAGCGTGCAGGTCATGAACGGCATCGCTGAGCTTTTGGAAGTCGCGCCAATCCGCGTGTACGAAGTCGCCACGTTTTATTCAATGTTCAACCGCGTGCCCATGGGCAAGTACCACATCATGGTGTGTGGCACCACGCCTTGCATGTTGAGGGGCAGCAGAGACATCGTGAAAGCGCTTTCCGATCACTTGGGCGTCTCCATGGGCATCGGCCAGAACACCAGCGATGGGATGTTCACGTTAGGCGAGATGGAGTGCATGGGCAGCTGTGTCAACGCGCCGATGATAGCGGTGGCGGATTACTCAAACGGCGTGAACGGGTATTCGTACAACTACTACGAGGACTTGACCCCGGCCGACGCGGTGGCGGTGGTCAAGGTAAGTTATTGGGCCTTTCCGAAATCCCACCGACTGTTTGCCCATACAAGACTGACACTTTCTTTTATTCATTTTAAGGCGCTTAAAGCCGGACAGAAACCGCGCGTCGGGTCGCAGCACAGAGACAAAGCGGAGCCTAAAACGGGACTCACCACGTTAACAGGCGAGCCGTCCGGGCCGTATTGCCGCGACCTGGGGGCGGTCAAGACGGAGCTGGAAGCGGCGGCGGCGGCAGCGGCGGCGGTGGTGGCGGAGGAGAAGAAATGAGGGAGACTCGCGTAGTGTTGTAATGAGTTTAATGCATCATGTATGAGTCGGTGTGTTCCTCGGTGGTACTTTTATAACAGGCCACAGTGGTGCTATGGAGGATTGAGGATAACTATTTCATGACCGAGGATTAAACTTTTTTAACTTCACTACTCTGCAAGTCACCGGTTGATCCCCATCCTCACCACCGAGCGCGTGGCGCCTATTTTCGCCCGCCCCGCACCCATCGGCACGAACGCCTTCTTCTCCGCCATCCGTTCCTTTTCGGTTTCCAAAGCCTCCCGCGCCGCCGCGAGTTTCAGCTCCTGCGGGTCTTCCAAGTATCGCAAAGGCTTTTGATTGAGAAAGAAAAGTGTCAGTCTTGTGTGGGAACACAGTCGTCCGGGATTCGGGAAACGCGCAATACTTACCTTGTTGATCGGCCCGGTGTTTGGTTTCGTGACGTGCCAGGCTTTTTCGGGAGGCGAGCAAATTTCGGCAACCTCCGGTCCTTGCGGGACGTACGCGTACTCACCGCATACGCCGTGGCCTTTGGATTTTTGCCAGAAAAGTGTCAGTATTGCACGGGCAAACGTGGAGGCGGGATTTGGGAAAGACCCAACACGTACCTTTGGGTCCTCCAAGCGTGGTACCTCGCACCCCAGGGCCTCCTTTCTTGCCAAGCGCGGCCGGCCGGAACGGGTTGCTTTGTTCTTTTTTTTTGCCTCGTTGCCTTCGTTCTTTTTCCAGCTCTCGCGCCGCGTCGTAGTGGTCGCCCGTTTTGTGCGCGAACTCGTTCGCCACGCCGAACTTTGAGTGCGATTCGGAAATAGTCGTCCCGCGCGTGCCGTAGCTCCCTTTCTGGCCAGGTTTCGCGGTGATTCCCCGCGGCGCGCTTTCATAGTCACCCTTTACCTTCTTCGCGCCATCCCCTCCTCCGGAGGCCGGTAAATGCACAAACGCGCCGCCTAAACTCCCGTCGTAGCTTCCCAACCCGCTGGTTTTGGAGCGCACCGCGGACGCGGGTTTCATGACCGGCTAGTACGATCAACGCCGAAAGGGTCAGGAGGTGTTGACGCGTGCGTACCTCGTGCTCCGCAAACGCATGCGCTCGCGATGGGTGTAGTGCGTATCCTGTCAACGCGTGGACGTCAAGTGTGGGGTGGTAAACTCGCACAGGCGTCCGTGTGGGAAAGAATGGAAAAGCCCCGCACCTGAATGATCCCCGCGCGTTTCGCGTCGCGTCGCGCGGCGCGCTCCTCCGCGCGCATCGCGCCCCGGTACGTTTCCTTTTCGAAGAGGGGCTTGAATTTGTCGAACACGGCTTTGTTGCCTTTGCCGGTTTTCGTACCGGGCGCGAGCATGTTCAGCCCATAGTGCCGCGAGCTTCGCATCGGGTCGCTGTCGTTGTACGGCTCGCCAGCGCTGAGGTACGCGGGGTTGGAAAACGAACCGTACTTTGCGCTGAGTTTGGAGCGACTCATGTTGTGATTTTGGGTAACTGGGTACTGGTGGTCAGGGTAACCACACACTCCGCGTGTATGACACCCCGCACACCGGTCCAGGTGTACGTGTCACCACACACCCTGGCCACGTCGTGTATGGGGCACCGCGGTGGGGTGTCGCCAACCGCGAGCGCGCGCGCCAATGCGGAGAGCACGAAACCAGGCGGTGCAAGGTTTCGTCGCCTCGCCACGCCAAAACGGGAAGTTGATTTTTCGCTATTTTCGGCTTGATTTTGACGAGTTACTTATGCGGGAGGTTCTTGAGTTAATGGCGCCCTTCTCGATCAAACAATCGATGTCACCATCGCCCGGGGCGTCACAGCTTCGCGCGAACGCACGCACATCGCGCGCGTGTCGTCTGCGAAGTTTGCGAAGAGTTGGAGTCGACGTCGCGACAAGCAAGGCGACGATCGATCGCGTTTCACGGATCGCGCGACTTCAGAGGGGAAGCGCGTTTCGAGAGCTTCCCATCGCGAGTCGTGAAAAAAACACCCGTGTTTTCGTCGAGCGCGGGATTTGACGATGTTGCGTCTCACGCGCGGCACCGTTTTGTTGGCGATCGCCGCGTTGTGCGCCGCGCTCGTCGGGGTGCAAGGTACGTGCGAAACGAGTTAGAGGGGAACAGCACGATCGCGCGCTCGAGCGCGTCAACCGAGACGTGCACGTCGTTGCCCGCCTTTCTTTTTTCGCACGCATTTTCCCGCCGGAGAGACACGAATCCGAGAATCCACTTACTGACCCTCACCCTTCTTTCACGCAAACAGCCGGTTGCGATTACCACACCAACTGCGCGTCGTGCGTCGCAGACACCACGTGCGGATGGTACGTGCAAAGTCGAGGACCCGATCGAGCGCCCGTTCGCGTGTCGTGCCCGCACACGGGGGCCACCAATCGACCGCAATCGACGCGCCATTTTGAAAAAGACACCGCTGCTGGTTTCTTTTGCTGCAGCGCAGAGTGTTTTTTTTCCAACTCTTTTTTCATTCTCGAGACCCACGAAACTCACCGCCCCCCCCCCCTTCCGTTCGCGGAATCGACCTCGTCTCACACCACCACTCCAGGTGCGGCAACGACCCGTTCAGCGCGGGCGGGTACGGCAGCACGAACCAGGGCGACCACGTCGAGGGGAACCCGTTTTCACCGAGCGCGTACATGGTCGGCGGGATCGGCAAGGTGAAACTTCTCGGGGTTTCATCCGCGGTGACCGTAACCGGCGAACCCGCCCAGAACATGCTCCTCGTCGGCCAGAACACGCAGTTCACGAAGCAGTTCCGGGGTTATTCTAGTTATGACACCAACGGTGACCCTGCGGGCAAGAACCCGTTCAAGCTGGTCGTCAGCGTGGGAGGCGTCGAGTACACGCATCTCGTGCACCGGGTGTATTCCGACACCCTGTTGGAAGTCGAAACGCACAAAGTCGACATCACTTCGTTCATTCCCTTCTCCCTGGGTACACCCAGGGGTACCGGCGCGCTTTCATATGGCCCCTCATCCTCCGAGGTTATTCTTCCAAACTCTGCGAGTAAAGAACAACTCACGGTGGTGTGCACCGCCGGGAACGACTTACCAACCTCGCCGACGCCGGGCGCCGGGTGCAAGTTCACGAAGGAGCTGAAGGTTGGTTATTGGCTGGTGCTTGACTTTCTTGACCCGCCAGTCACCAGGGTCATCACTTCCATCAAGTCCGACACCGAGCTCACCGTGGATGCTGACTTTACGTTGCGCAACGCAACGACGCAAGCCGGGTCCGATAACTCGGTGGCGCTATCGCACTCCGGCGACGCGCTCGCGCTCGCGAACCAGTGGACCTTCGTGGCGTGCCCTCCCCGTGTTGGTAAGCGAGGCGTCGGTCTTGGGGTGATTGAATCCCACCACGACCAGACCACCGATTTCAAGGAATCGGGGGCCATCGCGACGCAACGAACGGACGCGTCCCTGACGCGCGCCTCGGGCGCGGCTACGCTGAAGAAGCACCGCATCGTCGGAAGAGGAACCCGGTTCGAATCCCAGTTCGGCGTGGAGACGCACTGGGTGAAAACGCAAACGGGCGGGTACTTCGGGCAAGGCCCGTGGCTTACCGTACAAATCAACGGCGACTGGGAGACGGTTCGGGTTGATGCCCTGGCCACCTCGGGTACCTACGCCGAGTACGTGTTGACCCTTGAAAACTCGTTCAGCGAGCCGCTGTTAAAAGCCACGCACTTCCACTGGTACACGCTGTTGACCCAGGGGTACGGCAAAGTGCGGTCGTACGGCAAAAGGGTGGTATCAAACTCGTGGTCGAACGTGGAGTTTTCTCTTCCCGGTAACGCTGGGATCGGCCGAACCGAGGGGGTTTTCGGGAACACGCGGTTCCTGACGCAGCTCAGAACCGGGTTCACCATAACGGCGTGCGGCCAGACCCGGATGGTGAACTCGATTCAAAGCGACGTGGAGATGACCATCGACCGGCCGTTTACGCTTGGAAACAGGGAGTTTCTGCCCGGCACGGGGTCGACGGCTACCAGCGATGACCTTTATGTCAGAGGCTTGACCCGTTTAATGCCCCTGTGGCCCAGGGGCGTGACCGTGCAACTCGTCGTCACCAGTGTCGTCCCCACGCCAAAGTACAAGTACCACGTGTGGTGGAAAACGTTCAAGCACACGGACGACGGCGACGACAACGCCGCTGATGATTCCTGCACCGAAACCGACATCACCACCGGCGTGGATTGCGGCCTCACCATGAAACACGACGAGTGGAAACAACTGGAGGATAAGGAACTCCAGAAAGAGTTTGGCGTGTACGTCAAGTGGAACAAGTGCGCGATGGGCGGTTGCGCCTCCGACACCGTGCGATTCGCCAAGTTCGACCAGTGGAAAATCCACGTCGCGGATATCGAAAACTGCGAGTACTGGATCAGCACGGAGGGCGAGCGGTTTATTACGGATGACAACGCGAACCCGCCTGTTTGTTACAACTACGGCAAGTGTTTGCCTATCACCACGGACGCGACTACCGTGGCGGAAGCGCAAAGGCGCCCTCAGCTCACCGCGCCGGGTCTCGTTACCTACGACCTCAGCGCTTTTAAGCTAATGGCGTCCCAAGACCCGAGCGACGGTAACAGGAACGCGGAGTTCACTCACGACGTCACGCCTGGTGATATTATTCGCATCCTGGTTGGCGGCACGGGCGACCCCACGGCCTGGAAAGACATTCGAGTCACGCGAGTGCTTTCAAACACCGAGCTCATCACCGACTACGCCGTCGCCATTTCTGGTAGCGCCAACTATCGCGTCCTGAAGTGCGCCGCCGGTCGCCGGTTAGGCGACGACCACGACGAGCGCGACGACTCCACGCTTGCCTATGCCAACGAAAGAGGCCTCGGCCCCGACGAACACGCTTCCGCGTACCTTCCCCACCCCGAGCTGTCACACTACAGCACGTGGTCGTACAAGTACTGCGAAATCGACCCGGGGTGTTGCGGGTTCCGAGTGTCGTCCGTGGTGCAGCCGCAGCAGTTTGGGTATTACTTTGTGAAGCCCGATCATTCGAACTACAACTTAAGAATCGCGGTGCACACGGTGAACGACAACCTGGATTTGTACACGCGAAGGGACGACGACGGCGGCGGACGGCCGGACACGACGAACTACCACCTCACAAGTGTCCGGGAATCAGTGCCGTGGGCCATCGACGAGGACGAGTACGACTTCGCGTGCGTGGTGTCGACGCTGAAAGAGTCCATTTTGGGCAGAGACGCGTGGAACTCGAGCGTCGTCGTCGCCTCTGACGAAGACGCCTACCACAGCGCCCTAGGCCGCTGGACGCAAGCCTCCGGCCGACCGAACTGCGAGAAGTGGGTGGTCGGCGTGATGGGGGATAACCGGTACCCGCAAACCGTCGGCGCGAGCGAGTACAGCGCCAGGTACGTATTGGGCCTTTCCCAAATCCCGACACTGTTTTATATCTAACGCTGGCGACTGTTTGTCCATACGTCGCGATATACCAGACTGACTTTTCTTGTACAAGCACAGGTTCTACATCGAGTTCAACTTCCCCGATTTTTCGTGCGAAGACTCGAGCGAACCCGCAACCGACGTCGGCGGTTTCGCGGGCGCCAGCCACAAGAACAAGTGCATCCAGAACAACCTAAGGTTCGTTCGCGACGCGGATGTCGTTTTAAACGAAGCTGACAGCCCAAGATGGGTTATTAGATTAACGGAAACCAAGAAGCGCGAAAACGGCCGGTTCGTGAAGTGGCGGGACGCCGGCGGTCCGTCCTACCCGAACGCACAGGTACGTGTTGCGCGTTTCCCAAATCCAGGACGACTGTTTTATCTCTCAGCTGGTGACTGTTTGTCCATACATCGCGATATACTCGTACCAGAAGGGACTATTACCTCTGCCCATACAAGACTGTTTGCCCATACAAGACGTTAACCACTTTTCGTTCACAATCACAGCGCTCGGGCGCGGTTTGGTGGCACCGGAAAGTGCACGTCTGGGACGGTTTCGAAACCAACTTTGTGTTCCAAATCACGGACCCGAGCCAGTGCGGGGGGGAGGACAAGATCTGCGACGGCGGCGACGGGTTCGCGTTTGTTATTACGAACGACGACCGACAGGAGGGCGCGACGAGCCTGGACTCGAACGAAGGCTGGGACTGCGACACCACCGAAACCTGCGACGGCACCAAAGGCTTGATCGGGTGCCCCGCCGACGGCTTGGGGTACGCCAACTCCAAGAAGAGCAACACCGTGAACTACTACGGCGAGTGGCAGGAGTGTACGCACGGGTTAAGGAAAGCCCTCGCGGTGGAGTTTGATACGTTTTACAACGTCGAACGAAGGGACCCGAAGCAAGGCAAACAGCACTGGTGGATCAACGCCACGGAGTACGTGTCCTACAACGATAACCACCTCGGGGTGTTCATGACCACGGAGCCGCGGTACGCGCACCAGCCCTGGGGGGCGTCTCAGCCCGAGCTCAAAGCGCTGCACTCGGACGACGAGAACGGCGCGCACTTCGGGAGCACGCCTTCGGTACCCACGATGGCGGATTTCCAGGAACACACGGTGAAGATTCGATACACGAGAGGGTTCACCACTGAGAAACAAGGGAGTGGGAAAATCTCAACCACGGACATCGTCACCGCCGACGCCGATCGCCGGAGGTTACAGGGCAACCAGGTACGGCCTTGCGCGTTTCCCAAATCCGACACACACTGTTTTATCTCTCAGCCGGTGACTGTTCGGACCGATTACTCTGACTGTTCAGACCGAAGCTGGTGACTGTTTGTCCATACATCGTCCAATACACGTCCAATACAGCGCCCAACACGCGACGTTAACCACTTTTCGTTCCCAATCACCAGCTCACAAAGTTCAAAACCGAGCTGCGAACCGGGTTTGAGTTTGGGTACGCGTCACGAGTTAAGGCTAACGTCAAGGTGAAGCTCAACCGCGACATAACCTGCGTGGATCCGGAAACGCCGTTCGCGTTCCAAGCCTGCCGGTGAGTATTTCCCAATCACCACATTCCGAAGACTGATTTCCCATACGAGACTGACACTTTCTTTTTTATCGTGCCAGGCAATCGCCACCCGTCGCGACGACCGGGTTCGGCGACGACGGCGAAGCCAGCAGGGTGGTGAAAGTCATCGACGACGACGAAGGTACGTGTTGTGTTGCATTTCCCAAATCCAACGACTGTTTACGGACCGGACTCTCTTTGACTGTTTACAGTGCACTACTAGCAACATTTACCAGTACTGGCAACTGCTACATACGTCACATGTGCACTGTTTTACCGAAGCTGGTGACTGTTTGTCCATACATCGCCCAATACAGTACACCCATACGTCGCCCAACACACGACTGACCCTTTGTTTTCCTCATCGGAAGCCAACTTGGAGGACACGGAAACTTCGGGCGCGACGAACGAGGAAACCGAGGTTCGGATCACGTACATGCCCGCGTTTAACCCGAAACAAGATTCGGACGCGGAGTACAACATCCTGAAAGAGTTCCCGGGGGAGATCCAGGTGTTTCTGGATGACATGGACCGGTGCGTCATCAGTTTCTTTTTCCCGTGTGGCGAGACTGTTTGCCAGCTTTGGAAGACTGTTTGCCCGTCCGTACAGTCTCCGACTACTCCCCTTTTACTACTCCCCTTTGAGAAAGGGAGTACTACCCTTGCTCCTACCCTTACTCCTACCCGTTCTGTTGACTTCGAAGCAAGGACCTCCGGTACGGTACTAACCGTTACTAACCACCCCTGACCCCACTTTTCCCTGACTGTTTGCGCCTTGACACAGGTACGTGTTCCAAGTCGCCGTGGAGGACCGGGACATGGCGAAGATTTTGGACACCGATGGGAACGCGTACATCGGGTTCACCGCGAGTACGGGGAGCAAGGGGTTCGCGAAGGTGGGGTACGACCCGGAAGAGGTGCACGAAACGCACGACATCCTGGCGTGGAACTACTGCAACAACCCGGGGTGCGTGCCGTACTAAATGCGGGAGGTGTTTAAGTGACGAATACGTTGAAGTATTCTTACTTAATTGAGGTGTTGAGAGGAATGAGGTGATGATTATTCGAAATACCGACGGGAGACGGCGATCTTCCACTGTGCATACTGAAATTATGATTATACGATTATCTCGAGTTAAACGTCTTTCGTGCTCGTATCTCTTTCTCTCTTCTGTCTCTCGTATGGTGCTCTCGTATGGTCCTCTCATCACACACAGTGCCCCAAAACTACCTTTCTCGTTTCCAGTCCTTCCATCACCCGCACTACCCCAAAACACACGCCGCGACTGCCGCGGCTGCGAAGCACGCAACGCGCGTTTGCGTGAAATCGAAACGCGTCCCCTTCGAAACCGCCTGATTGAAAAAAAAGAAAAAGTCAGTCTTGTATGGGCATTCAGGGAGGCGGAGCGTGGTGATTGGGAAAGCCCCACACCTGCCTCCGCGCGTTCGCGGGGTCGCCACCCACGGTGACCGATTCGGTCGCGTCTCGCGCGCCGACGCGTAAGCCCAGCGTGTCCGCCTTTACGTCCGTCACCGTCGCCTGTTCGGGGTGGTAATACGCTTTCACCGTGGAAACGGCTGGTTGTAGATTAGCAACGCCGAACAACTTCGCGGTGTCAAAGGTGACGCACGTTTTTTCTTCCGTCACGTCTTCCAAGTAGAAAGTAACCAGCCGGTCGGCCGCGTCAACCCGTCGCGCTAACCCGGCGCCGACCAGTCGGATTGAATCAAGAGAATCGACAGTAGCCGCGAAACCGGTGAACAACCCGACCTCGAGTAACACCATTCCTTGTGAGTTTTGTGTTACACCGTCCGCGCGTTTAGTACACGCGGTGATTTCAACGGTATCCACGTCCTCGGCGAGAACCTCGCCGGCAATAACGCTTGCGGCCAAGAGTTTTCGTCGCGAGAAGAATCGTCTCTTCTTGCTATCGGCCACGACCGCCTTCGCGGTTACAATCAAGTCGTACGCCACAGACGACGGGTCTTGCACAAGGTTGTAGGTCACGGAAAGCTGCGCCAGCGCGGTGCCGGCGCCGGTGACGGTGAGCTTCAACTCGGTTGTGTTTCCTACATCGACTCGCTGTAACACGTCGAAGGTATCGCTCGTGACGCTTTCTACAAAAGAATCGAGGCCAAAACCGTTTGGCTCGACGGTTACGTCGAGACTAAATTCGGTACCTAGCGTCGCGGACGCGAAGCGCGACAGCGCTTCCAAGCCGACCACCGTGTCCTGTGTGGACCGGAATCCCCCGTTCGCGTTGCGTCGCAACATCAGCCACCGCGCGCTTTGGTACGCGGTTTCCAAATCCCCGGCCTCCACGAACGCGATGGTGGCGTACCCGGTGGCTTCTACTTGGGTCGAGGTCTCTTTGCCGACTCGAGTACCCGAAAATTCAGCGGAAGATAATTCGCCGGTGTTGGAACCGCCGGCGACGCCTCCCCAGTGTTTCGTGCCATCCGCGTTTTCCACGCCCATGCTTTGCAACTTCTCGCGCGCGCTTTCAGCGGCGTCGCATCCTTGATTTACAACCAAACACGCGTTGGTCAACGCCCGCGCCGCGATTGCCACGACGTAGGCGTTACCGTTTACTGTGTCCATACTTTGCGAGACGTACGCAATCGCCCTACCCACGTTCAATGAACTTCTGCCTCCGTCCACCATGGCGAGCAAGCAATACGCCGCCAAACCCACTCCAGCACCCGATGCACCGGTCATCTCGGTGTGTATCGGGGGCGACGGATCCGTGAAGGACCCGTTTGGGTTTTGCTGGGACGCGAGGAACGCGGCGGCGGTGGTGAGGATTGTTTCGTCTGTGCGTGTAAAGAAAAGTGTCAGTCTTCCCGTGACTTGTATGAGTAAACAGTCTTGGGATTCGGGCCGAACAGTCGGAGTAATCGGGCCGAACAGTCTACTTGTGATGCATCACGCAGTTGCACTCGAGCAGTCAAAAAGGGGCAGTAAACAGTGCGCCTGAATTTGGAAAAAGCCCAAGGCCGTACCTGGCGAAAAGTCCAACTCGGCCACGGCCTCGGCGTTGGCGAACGTTCGTAACACGAACGCGGTGAGCCAAACGCTTCCTGGATTTGTACCCCCGTCGTACTCGCGCTCGCCGAACGCGGAAAACGCGCCGCTCTCGTGGCGGTACGTCAGCTGGCGCTGGTACCCGACGTTGACGTTTCTCGACGCTTTCTCGGAAATTTCTCGAGTTGCTTTTTGCGAAATCGAAAGGTACTTCATCGCCGCCGCGTTGGGCGCCAGCGTGATCATATTCTGCTCGCCGCACCCGAAGGGCATCTGCACGAGCTTTTCCAGACCGGACAACGACGGGCCCATCACGTCGCCTATTAACGTGAACGTGGCGATGACCGATCCGGGGACGATTCGGGATGCGTCGGGGAGGTCGGCGAGTAGGGAAACGATTGACGCGTTTTCGCCGTCCGTTCGCCGCACAACCGCGTTCACGGTGCTGACCTTTGGGAACCCTTCCGGGACGATTTGCAGGGTCTTCACGACCGCGTCGCTCACCGTGTTTGTGGTCCCGAAAATGCCAACCTCGATGTCGCCCAATTTTTTGGGGCGGATTGAGAAATTCGTGGACCCGGAGGACTTGGCCGGAACGGTGACTTGAACAGAACCTGATGACGAAACTAACTCAAAGTTCGAATCGTTCGCGACAACACCGACGTTCGCGGTGACTGGAAAGTTCAAATCGTTGAACACCCCCACCCGCACGGTGACCATCTCGCCGCGTACCGCGGAGTACGGCAAAAACGGCCGGACGAAAAACGGTTTCGAAACGGTCAACACGCTTGCGTCTGCAAGCTCATCAGCGACCCCTGATACCAATAAAAGAAAGTGTCAGTCTTGTATGGGCAAACAGGGAGGCGGGATTTGGGAAAGGGATTACGTACCGATGCCCAAAGAAGGGTGGCTTGAAAACGCGCGGAACCGCCAGCGCGTGATCGTGTCCGGCGCCCGTAAGTCGTCCAGTTGACCGATGCCAGTGCTGTTGTCAGTATCAACGGATCGCCATACCCAGGTTTCGGGGAAAAAACGCCGGGTTTGGATGGTTTCAGTGGGCGAAGAATCAGAGTCGTCGGCGTCAGCACTCAAGGCACTCGCACCCGCCGTGTCAGTTTCCGCGACGTTCGATTTGAACGCCATCTCCGGCGCCGCCAACGGCATCGCCATCATCATTTCATCCTCGATCATCCCGCCAAACCCATTCGGCACGCAGGTGTTGGTTTTCATGGCCGTCACTAGTAAAACTTGCGTAGCGTCGATGTCCGCGGGCGGGTAGCACTGCACGCCGCCGGACATTTGGCTCATTGGGTCGAACGTAGTGTCGCCGTCAGTTTCTGAAACTCCCAAAGTTGCAGCAGCCGCTTGCGAAACCTTGGAAGCGCTCATGGCGCTTTGCGTGCCCTTGCTTTGCAAAATCACGGAAACGTCGTGCGCCAGCAGGTACACGCGTGACCCCGGGGCGGTGGTAGTTGCGGTTAGCGAAACCCCGGAGCCCGGGGTGGTTTCTAAAACGTCCAGGGAAAGCGTGACGTTCTGAGGAAGACAGCGTTGGTTGTTCGCGGCGGTGGTCGTCACCCCGATCGGCTTCGCACACGCCACGACATTTACCGATTCACCGCCGTTTCCGTCGTTCCCGACGTACACTACTAGCTGTGCGCTTTGCATTGTATTCGTGGTGGTGAACGTTACCAAGCCGTCCCTGGCGACTTGGCCTGATACCAAAACCCCGACGCCGTTGCTCAGCACGGCGTAGTCGAAGAACCCCCCGGGCGGGTCGAAACTCGAACGGACCGTGGCGCTTATCGAAACACCAACCCCGACTCGCTCGAGCGGCACTCCGTGAATCGTGACGTGCGCGTTGATAACACCGCTAGGCGTTGCGATTGAGCCCCAGTGGCTTGCCGACGGTACCGCATCAGGAAGAACAGCCGCGGCGGCGTTCAACGCGGACGCGGCGTTCTTCGCGCCGGCCGCGCTGGAGTCGAAAACAACCTCGCCGCTAGACAAACAGCACGACCCTGAACGCCACTGATACGCGTCAGATACGAGGCAGCAGGACGGGGTGTCCGTTGGGATGGTGACGTAGAACTTTTTCTGACCTTGATCAGACGAGGTCAAGGTTATCGCAATCGGCGAGTTCGCGCCGGAAACGGTGTCGCCATTTTTCTTGTAGAACTTTGACGACACCGAAAAAGTTCCAGTCACCCGGGCGTCCGAAAAGCTCTCCGCGTTGAACAAGCACTCACTCTGCGTGCCTGGTTTGAACACTGAAGGACACGTGATATGCACGTCATACGTTCGGAACCGGGGAAGCGCGGTGGCCGTGCCGTTTTGCGTTTCCCCCGTCGCGGCGGATTTCACGCTCGCTTCGACTAAAATCGCGGGACCGCCGAGTTGGCCCCACCCGCCCCAGCCGTAATCTACGTTCGCGTCGCTCAAATCAACCGAAAAATCAGTCACGCCACCTTGACTCAACACGAAGGGCGGTATTTCCTTGAGCAGTGTGTATTCAGAGTTAGTGCTGCTTGAAGTTCCGGAACCTTGGTCCGGCGCGGCCATCTTCATCTCTGGCATGGCCATCCTCCCCATCATCCCGCCGCCAATCACCCCGACTCCAAACCCGCCGCCGAACCCGCGGCTTCGTTTCTGCCACACCGAAAGCGCAACCTCGCCGCCAACCCGCGGGCCGTGAGTGTACGTCGCCTTTACCGTTCCGTCGACCTTGTCGATACCCCGAAACACGGAATCCGAATCCAAAACCACGTCCACTTCGAACGTGGGGAGGACGTACTTCTCCATTGTGAAGGGAAGCGGGTTTGCGGTCACGGCGTAGGCGTCGGTCCCGCCGCCGGTGGTCTCGACAAAGCTGGCTTCGATTTGCCACGTTCCGAGGGGCGGTTCCGTTGACGTGGCCATCTGCGCGGTGGCGACGCCGAACAAGTCGGTCGTCGCCACCACGCGCCGCGCCACGAACGTCCGTGGTTGGAAAAGAAAAGGGTCAGTCTTGAGTCTATGGGTGTACTGTATGAGCAAACAGTGTACTTGTGATGTATGTAGTTGTACAGTTGCCAGTAAATGGTGCTAGTGGTGTAGTCAAAGAGGGGCAGTAAACAGTGTGCCTGGATTTGGGAAATACAACAAGCACGTACCTGCGGGTCTCGAAACGTAAACGTGACGACTCCCGTTTTCGGCGCGTAATCGTTCGCCGTGAACGCCAACGCGCGGGCGTTGACGTCCTGCCCTGGTTTGTACGCGGGCTTGTCGGATTCTGTGACTAACGTTATTGTATCAACGTTTGCGCCAACAGTAATTATTGATGACACACTCAGCTCAGGGCTCGCCAACACTTTCACGTCGTGCTCGGCGATGGGCGCGGACGTCGTGGACGGCGCCGCGGAGGAGGCGAACAGTCGCAACTTGTATCTCGCGTTGGTCACGTCGGCGGACGCGGGTACGGTTAACAACACGGTCTGCGCGTCGCCGTTCGCCGCGACCGCGGTCGCGGAGGCGACGGTGGATGGTGTGTCACGGGTTGTTACGTCCGCCAGCACCACGGTTAACCCGTTCGCGCCGACCGTGCCGTGCACGCGCACGGAAACGGAGCTACCCGCGGTGAACTCCGCGGGTGCCAAAACAAGAGGCGTGGAAGCGGCTGAAACGACGCTCAGGCAACTCGCCAGCACCGCGAGCGCCACGGGAAGGAGCCGGAGGGACACGTTGTGGCGCACTCCAGACGACAGTACCATGGTATCTTTCGGAGGCACACACGGGCGTGTTGCGCGTCAAGAAGTGCCCACGAAGAAAGCAAAGAGGGAGCCCTCGAGCTAAGACCACGACACTCGCCTCGGGCGTGACGATAAAAAAAAAACGATGACTCAGCAAATTATTGTTACCTCTTCTCTGTTTAATATTGAAAACGTACGTAGTCTCTCCTGTTACCCTTCACGTGCTTTTCCCTTTGATTTCCCCGCAGTCCTGGATGATCACGTTCTGCAGGGGCTGCCCCGTGTACGTCCCGCACCGCATTTCAATCCAACGCACGTGCTCCATGCCTTTTGTGACGCGGCCGAAAACGACGTGTCGCCCGTCGAGCCATTTGGTTTTCGCGAAGGTTAAAAAGAACTGGCTTCCGTTGGTGTGCGGCCCGCTGTTGGCCATGGATAGCAAACCGCCTTTACTGTGCTTCACGTGCCCGTCATCCGGCCACTCGTCGTCGAAGCACCTGCCGTAAATCGACTCCCCACCGCTCCCGTCGTTCTGGATGTGGTCGCCCCCCTGAATCATGAACCCGGGAATGATGCGATGAAGCTTGACGCCTTTGATTGTGAACGAAAAGTGTCAGTCTTGTGTAGGCAAGCAGTCGTCCGGGATTTGGTGAAAGGCCAACACGTACCTTTGTAGTGCATGTTCCGCCCTTTTATGCTCCCTTCGCCTTTTTCGCCCGTACAGAAGCACCGGAAGTTCTCCGTCGTCACCGGGTGTGTTTTCGTGAACAGCTCTATTTCCACCCGCCCAATTAGCTCGTCCTTGAACCGGTCCACGACGCCGATGTCCAGGAACACCGTGACATTTTCCTTGTGCCCCACGCAATCCGCCAGCGGGATTTCTTTTTTCGACGAAAGCGTCAGCTGTTTTTGGAAACGAAAACGGTCAGTCTCTTGCGTCTTGCGTGTAGGTTTGTGCCCCACGTTGCCTGTACTGGTAAACGTAATGTAACGTAGTGCATCCGCAAGTGCGGGCACATACATCACGAGTAGTGCACGGAGAGACAGGCGCGGTAAACAGTGTGTCGGGATTTGGGAAACACAAACGCGCACCTGCGAAACCTTCATGTACACCAAACTCACCACGAACACGAATCCCATCACGCTTAGCCAGATGATGAATGGCGACGCGCCGGTGGCTGGGTTTGTTTTTTGGGTGATTGGGTGGTGAGTGAGGAATTAGTGTGGGGAGAAGGGTCAGTTGTCCATACACGACGTATGTGCTGGCGTTGGAAGGCCGGAGACACACCGTGCGTCTCCTTGTCCACTGATTAGACGGTCCTTCCGTGGCCGACGGAAAACCTTTCGGAAGAACCCTTTCGTCGCCTCAACCGATCGAATCGGATTCGCGACGTGAACCAACAAAGCACGTACCTCGCTCGATGGACCGCGTGAAATCCACGAACGCGTTGTGCGGGACATCGAGGAAGATGTGAATGAGCTTGCGAATCGTGTCTTGCTTCGGCGGGGAAGACATGGCTCGATCTGCGACACGTTCTCGACGTGCGCGGAGGGGAGTGTCGGCAAACCTCTCGAAAACCCGAAGAGGCCAATCCTTTTGTCGTCGTACTGCCGCTGGTAGTTTAAACTTTCTTCAACGGTCGAGTTTCCCGGAACGATTTGTTCCCCTCGCGGCCTGTGACTCATCGCGCAGTGTCCTGGCGCGCGGAGTGAGGTTGTGCCGCGACACGCACGGTTGTGTGGTACCCACGTCGAGTGGTGAGCATCGAGACGTTCTCCTTGAAGGTTCCGTGTGCATACCTCGCACTCTGTCGGTGTTTCCGTCTCGACGGACTGTTTTGCATTTCTCGTTTTCGAGATTCCGGCACACGTCGTTTACACAGACATGATGCGCCCGCACGGCGAGCCCGCGCGCACGCGCGACGCGCTGGCGGTGCGCAACGCAGCGCAAGCCAGGTTCCACAAAACAAGCACGTTGGATGCGAAGGAACGGGAGGCTACTTTTTTACGACGAGAGGTGGAGAGGGTCACCGGGGAAAGAGACGCGCTGACGCTTGTTGCGAACGGGGACAAGGCGTACATCCGAAGACTGGAGCACAAGATGGCGAGCTCGGGCGAGCTGAGCACTGCGGAGCGGTGCGCGCAGTTGAGAACACGGGTTTCCAAGTTGAAACAGGACCTGGCCACCGCGAACGCGGACAAAGAAGGGTTCCAGAAGGAACTGGAAGCGGCGACGCGGGACAAAGCGAGCCTTTCGCACGCCCTGGAACTGCGCGCGGCGGATCTGTCTAGCGAAGCGGGCGAGGACGTGCCGAGTCGTCTGCTATACGCCGTGGCGAAGGGACGTGAGGAGTCCGTGAGCTTAGCAGTACAACTGAGTGAAAAAAACACCATCTTGGAGCGCACCATGAGTGCGGTTAAAACGCTCCAGGAGCGTTTAGAAAATGCAGAGCTTGACGTGAAAAACGCGGTTGAAGACAGCGCGGCGGCGCACGCCAACGCGCTGCACGCGGACGCGCGCGCATCCGAGGCGCGACGGGATGCCGAGAGGGTGGTGGAGCAGGCGCATGCGGAAAGCGCCAGGGCTAGCGCCCTTGCGGATGAAGCCTTGGCGGATGCAGAGGCGGTGGGCGCGGAGTTGCGAAGAGAGCGCCAACGAGGGGAGACGCTGCGAAGGTGCGTGTTGTGTTTCACCAAATCCCGGACGACTGTTTTACCGAAGCTGGTGACTGTTTGTCCATACATCGCGATACACAAGACTGACACTTTTTTTTTACAACTGAAGGGCGGTTGACGAAGCGGAGGACGCCACTACCAAAGACTTGGAGAAAATGCGACACGAAATGCAGCTCGCCACTGAGGCTACCGAACGGGAGGCGCTGGAAGCGACGGAAGATGCGGTGCGTGCGAAAGAGCGAGCGGAGGCAAGAGTGTGTCAATTAGAAACCGAGCTCGCGAGTTGCCGGAACCGTTTGGAACACGAATCGGACGGGCGAGCAAGGGACGCGGAGCACAACGCGCAAACGGTGATGGATCTTCAGCGCACGCTTGAATCCACGAAAACACACGCCAGCGCGCTTGAAGAGGAGTGCGGTAACTTGACCGCGCAGATTGAAGCGTTCGCGGTGGTTAATGCGAGGCTTCAAGACGCGGCGACTAGCGCGCAAGCCAGGGTGGACGCCGAGCGCGCGAAGACGACCAACCTCACGGCGCAGGTTAAAACCCTGGAGTCCACTACTAAGGTTTTCAAACAGAGCAACAGCCATAACGAGCAGGAGCTGAAACAACGGTTGAAGCGCGCGCTCGAGGAGCTCGCCAGCACGATCGCGGAGAAAGACGAAACCAAGCTGGCGCTGAGAGAGACGCTGGCGAAGTGCGCTTCGGCGATGGCGAAGGTGAGGAACTTTCCCAATCACTACATTCGGCCTCCCTGATTGCGCATACAGTACAAGACTGACATTTCTTTTTTTTACACTCAGGGCGAGCGCGCGGTGACGGCGGAGCGCGCGGCGCGGGCGACGGTTGAGTCACTTGAGCGGGGCAAGAGGGCGTTACAGGAAACCATGGCCGGCCAACTAGACAGCGTGAAGGCGCAGCTCACGCGGCAGCGCGAACAGAACAACGCCCTGGAAACCGCGGTGCGCCGGCGGGACCGGGACGCGGAACAGTTGCGGGAAATGGTGCAACAAAAAGTTGCCGATGGTGCAGACGGACCAGCGTGATGCGGAGGCGAGGACTTAGTTTTGAAAATAAAATGAAAAACATCGACGTCTCAATTTCACACAAAGTCATAAAACCGCTCGTCCTCGAAAGTCCGGTACTCCAACTCGTCGTGGTAATCGAACTGTTCCCATTTATTCGGGTCACGCGTTGCACCTCCCAGCGTGTTTGTTGATCGCGTGTCCACATCCCCGGCGCATCCATTCGCGCCCGGGGCGCACCGAGTGCCGAGATGCACAACCTCGCCGTCGTGAAAACACCCGTCCAAAGAAATCCCCGGCGAAAACGAAACGGCGCCGCCGCTACCGATCGCGGCGCCGTCCAGGCCCACAGCAGGAGCTTTGCCGACCACAGTCTGCCTTGAAACAAACAAAGGACGCCTATAGTTCGCATCGCCACACGAAATAGTCACACTCGCTTTCGACGGTCGGACGGAAAACGTATCGCCTGCGCCGGAGTCGCCAAAAAGGTGAGCGTCCCCGGCCGCGACGAGCGACAAGACCTGGTCGTTCGCGACTGAAAGCGCGGTATCGCTCTCCGAGCCGTAGGACCCACCACTCGCCAAAACCGTGTCTCCATTCACCCAGGATCCGAACCGCGACGCGTGTTCTCCTGCATAACGTGTCTTGCCACTCCGCGATCCTGTTTCCCGTGCGCCAAACGCGCCGAAACGTGTCGCGCCGCGCCTTTCGTGTCCGTGCTTGTTGTTTTGAAAATACACGCCACTCGTCTCGTCCGCGTCGCGTTGTGACTGTTTGCCCATATAAGACTCAAAAAACGCCCCCCGAAGCCCCGCAGCGAATGCGCTTTGTAGGTTCGGGAATGGGTTGGATGGCGTACCGGTTACTGAGTTAAAATCGACGTAGCTACCCAGGGGGGATACGTGCACGTCGCAGTACAGAAACGCGGCGAACTGTTGCGAAAAAGTTATCCCGTCGTTCGACACGGCAACCGCGGCGAAGAAACAGGGCGCGCCGAGGTCGTGTCCAAGCACCGGGGGAAAGCTCGCGGAGGAGAAGAGTGCCGAAACGGTTTCCGTAACGCCTGAAACCCCGGCAGGCCCAACCCCGGGACGTATCCTACCCGAAATTCCCAACCTCGGCGGAGATAAACAGCTCATCGTGTTTTCGTCCACAACCGTTCCCGGGCGAATAATTCGCGCCAAACCTATTCCCGAGTCGTTCCCGAAAAAAAATGCGCACTTCGTGGTGAGGTGGTTTTTAACGAAATCGGTACCTTTTATGGTAAGCAAGGTGTTGCCACTCAAAGGACCTCGCGCGGTGACTCCTTTTCCAACTAACCCATTGTTGGCCTGATTACTACTACAGGCGGTTTTCAGCAGCAGCGCCCCGAACCGTTCCACGTCCGCGCCGTCGCCGCTTTCCCAGAACCCGCCGTCGCTGTTCAGTGTCGGTTTCTTGTCCGTGTACGTAAAACCAACTCGCGCCGCGTTGGCGTATGCGTCGGTATCAACGGTGTTGCCGTGATCGTTGGAAACCGCGATGGAACAGTTGCGACCTGTAGTTATGTTTTGAGTAGAATTTAACAACCCCGGCCACGGCGGAGACATGCAAGCGACCGTCGCGTAGTCGATCCACCTCGACGTCGCGAGGAAGGTCTCGCGACCATGGAACAAACCATTTATCAACGCGTCATCGGTCGACAGGTTACCCGCCACACCGGTGGCTTCCTCGCGTCGCAAAGAGGAATCGAACCAGCGCGCGTCGTGGTTTGAAGAAGCGCGCGACGCGTAGTCGCCTTCACTGAAATGACTGACGGACCTTCGCGAAGTCGCGGTGGCGAAACCGAAACTCGCGACGCCGTTTTCATCCGTCACTTCTGTGCGACACAAAAACACACAAACCAGCCCGGCTCCTGGCATAAAAGTACCAGTCTGTTTCGGGCCGTTGGTACCCGCTCCGAAAAACCCGCCGCCTCGTGATCCGCCGCGTCCCGAGTTTCCGGCGCCGCCAACCGGCGACCCGCCCGCGAAGTAAAAAGAACCCTCCGCGTTCTCGCCGAACCCGGGTAAGCTTTGCCGTTGTGTGTCACCCAAGTCTTCAAGTTTCGTAAACTGCGTGTCGTCGTTTATGTCGACCACGGCATACCCCACCGCCTTGATCGTAACAACCGCGCCGCCAAAGTCCGAGCCGATTCCGGTGTCCGCTACCCATCGTTCCCGAACTCGGCGTTTCGCGTCGACTTTTAAAGAATCAGATTGGAACCCGTTTCCGAAACACCCCGGACATCCGGGAACCTCTTGTGAAAAAGTTAGCACCAACGCGTTGTCGTTGTCGCCGGCTCCGGCTCCTCCTGTGCGTCCCCGCACGTGCACCAAAGGTGAGGCTGAGAAGATCCCGTCGCCGTTCGCGACGGCGACGTGCGCGTGTAATGATTGAGAAACTCTCGGAGCTTCACATTGAATCTTTGTCGGCGATACGAAAGTTGCCTTCACCGACGTGTCTAACGGCCCGCCCCCCCTGTTACTCGGGTCACCGAACGCACTCGTAAACCGCACTTGTAGCGAGTCGCCCTGCACGAACCCGAACCCGTGAATTGTGACCACCGCGCCGCCGTGAATGGACACGAGGCTTGGGTGTAAACCGGTGGGGGTCGGGGCGTTATTGTTATTCCGTTGTCGGTGCTGATGTTGGTCCCGCGCACGCGCGCGTCCCAGCGCCGTGGCGTCGAACCCGGACGACGCGGCGACACCACAAGGCGAAGCACACGCGACAAGCACCAATAGCGCCAGCCATGTCGCGCCGTACGCGCGGAGACCGCGCATCGCGCGTCTGGCGGGAGACTCGCTGCTGTCTGGGAGGGAGTGAAAAAGTTTTTGCTGCAAAAGATTTTTTGTCGTTCTCATCCTTGCCTCACCGAATTCGATCAGACCTCCCGCGCACCGCCTGCGCACGATGGGTCGTCTAAAGGACTACTTCCTCGAGCAAGGCCTCACGCCCGCCGATTTCCCGGTCGCGTTCGTGTTCCACGAGGTGATTTCCGTGGCGTGGGCGGGCGGGGTATGGGGGGCGTGTTATGGGATCCAACCGTCGGTGACAGTTTGCAAACCATTTGCAAAGTTACCCGCCGCGGAAAAAGTCGCGGGTGCTTTCCACAAAGCCCTGGTGTTCTCGGATACCAAGCTCGCCAAGATGAGTTGGCTGAAGAAGGTGCCGTTGGTAAGGAACGCGCAACCGCGACGCCTCACCGTGTCCCTCGCGGAGAGCCTGGTGGTACGCGCGGGGGTGAAACCGGTGTCGTTCGGCGCCAAGTTGTATTTTTCGTACCAGTTCGTGCTGTGGACGAAAAAAGTCAAACTCGGTTTCAACGCCGCGCAAAAGCGCAAGGAGACGGAACAGGCGAATGGGACGCGGCCGGTGATGGTTCGGAAAAACGGCCGGTGGGTAAGGGAGACGCCCGCGGCGCTGACACTGGCGCTGCCTCCGAAGTGGGATGGGCGAATTTGAGGGAGTAGATGTTGTTATTTGTAGCAGAGGTAGTCCGCAAACTACTACCTCTGTTTGTAGGCACACTTTGGTTTCGTCATGTCTCCCGACATAGATACTTGCGATCTGCCTCTACACCGAGAGGCGCGGGTGGGCGCGTGTGGTTTCTTCGTCGTCATGGCCTCCACGTCCGTGCCGACCCCTTCTTCCAGGGGTTTCACCCCCCACGACTCGTGTACCCGGCTGCGACGGTTACAAAGTGTGGTTGGTGAGCTTTCCGGGACTGCTGCAGTGGATGGGGTTCTTTTCGTGGGAGGCGTGGATGGGAAAAACAACCTCGGATCGATCCACGGGTTGAACTACCTGTTCGGTGGGGTGCACGGGTACGAGCTCCTTGAAAAGCAAAGCCTCGCTTATGCATGGCTGGAAGACGTGGTGCTTTGGATAACCCCAAGCTCAGTGGACGTGCACGTCGGCCCGGAGGCGTACGAACTCGTCCGGCAGTTCGCGGCGGTGTGGGCGGGGAACACCAACTCGAGCGTCACCATTCGCGCCCTGCCCCCGAAACGAGTCGCCGCGGCGCAGAGGGATTTGGAGGCGAGAGTTGAGGCGAAGAGGGCGGTGGAGGTCCGGCGGCGAATGAGGCGTGTGGAGGGCATTAGGGATGGTTCCGAAGAAGACGAGGAGAACGAGGAGAACGATGACGACGACGAACGACGTACATCGGATGACTCCGAATCAGACGAAAGTTCCTCCGACGAAGACGAAGACACCGCGCAGGATTTCAAGCTCGAGAGTTTCGTGGAGACCTTCACCGGGGTCAAGACGGTTGCGCTTTCGCTGGTCCAGGCGTACGATGATTCGACTGATGATGATTCAAAGGATAATGATGCAAAGGATGATGATTCATTTGACGAAACCCCGAAGGCGCGGCCCGCGCGAAACGCTAACGCCAGCCGTGAAATGGAATCCTGGCCGTTGGTGCAGGCGTACGGCTTGGAAGGTATCGGCCGCGGCGGGTTCTTCACCATGAGCTTTTCGGTTTTTGAGATTGGTGAAGTGCTGAAAAGGAAATGCTACAACCGTCTGGACCGAGCTAGTTTACACTGGGAAATTCGCAACCCCGTCGCGCAGTTCACGAGGCACTACAACGAAGCGATTGATTCGCTCGGGGAGGTTTCGTCCGCGAAGCGGGAAACGTTTGTTGAGCAGCACGGGTCCGTGACTAACAAGCCACCGACCACGGCGACGCAATCGGAGGGGTTCGAGTCCGTGACTAACAAATCACTGACAACAGAATCGGAATCGATTCAATCACCCGAAGAGTCTTGGTACGCGCCTCTTTTCGATTTCTTCGACTACGGCTCGCATCGCGCCGCATTTGGAGTGAAGCCGGTGGACACGAAAAAAGATGCGCCTGAAATTCGTATGGCCACCGGTCACGGCACAATAGAAGCTTGCCACCCGAAATCGCCGGGGGTGCGGTGCGCGCGGACGTTCTTTTTTACAAACGGCCGGGCGAAGGCGAACGGGTTCGTCGATACGTGGAAGGAATCCGAAAAAAATATAACCGAAAACGAAAAAACGGAAACCGAACCCAACATCGCGACGACGCTTTTCGCGGCGCACGCGGGGGTCGTCGCCGCGACACGGGTTGTGGCGGGTTTGCTGCTGGGTGGTCCAGGTACTTATAAAGATGTTACGAAAGACGTTACGAAAGACGAGAAAGCCGTTACGACTGAAACGGTTTTGATAGCGGCTCGCGCCGCGTTTGTGTACGCCGCGACGCGAGCCGGGTTGGGGGAAGGTTTGGCGGATGTTTACTCTTCGCGACTTCTTTTGGACGTAACGTCGACGTCGAATTCGAGGGAGACTGTTGATTTACTGGATCCGACTAATTACCCATACGAAACAGGGTCAACGTCATTACGAGACATCGCGCAAATCGGCTCGGCCTTGGTGTACGTCAAGGCGTCACTTACGGTGGACGAGACCACTGACAAAGAAACAACGCGTCACCCCCCCATTAAACACGGCGATTGCTTCGCGCCGCGCGGTTTCGGGAAAGAACCGCTCAACGTGACCGAGTCCGTCGCGACTTCGAACCGTTACCCGAGCGGTTCCGAAGAAGCGGTTTGTGAGTGGATGAACGAAAGTTTCGTTCGGTTTCTTCGGGACGTGAAAAGTGAACGACGGTTTAAGTACGTGACTAACAAGTCACTGGCGACGGAATCGGAATCGGGTAAACGCGCCGCGGAAACGGGAAGCGCGCTACCCTTGAAAAACGTGACGCTTGAAAAAGCGCCCGGTTCGTTTGAAAACCCCCTGGTTGATAAAGAAACGAACGACGAAACCGAGAACGACTTTTTCATGGACCACGAGCTGGCCAGTGACCTGGAGACGAGCAGCGATGAGGATGCAATAGGACGTGTTGCCAAAGAGAAAGACGACGATTCCGACGAAGACACGACCGCGGGGACGTATCGGTTTACGGTTGACCAAAGCGCGAAAAAGTCGCTCGGGTCGTTGCTCTCGGTTCGGTCCCAAAAAGAGGCCGACCAGGTTTTGGCGTTTCCCGTGTTTACCCAAACGGACCCCCAGTCGGACGATTCGACCGCACTGGAAGCGTTTCGCGAAACGGTTTTACCTCAAAACGGAGTCGTCTCTGGCAAGTGGTTTCTGTTCGAGGGCGGTTTAGTGTTCACTGCGAAAAACGTTGCTCTGGTGCTTTTGAGGTTCGGCGAGGACGTCGTCGGGGTGGACGTTTACGATAAAATGGAAAAGAACAACGAGGAAACCACCTCGGGAACTGTAGTGGTGTGTCGTTTACGAAGCGGATACGAGGCTTCCTTAATCTCTGGTACCTCCAAAAACATTCCACTCGAGGCGATTTGTTTTTCCCTCGCGGCAGTCACAGAAAAGTCGCGAAGGGTTTTTTGGAGACAAGTCCTTCCGCGGTGGAAAGGGTTGTGGAACACAAGGGTTGACGGGGAAACATGTACGGCGCAATTAGTCACGACGAAGACACAGCCTCTTTCTCGAAACGGCATCGCGGACGTCACGCGCCGCGCGATCGTTAGCGCCAACGACGCCGGCGCGCCGAGCGCTTTGCAATTCGGGTTTGGGTTTGGCGTTCCAAGAGCCGGCGGAACGAGTTCTTCAATGACGAATTCACTCGCGGTGGTGAGCGCCTCGAAATTCGCATCCACGGAGCCCTTGGTGCAGCAAGGAGAGCACTTCGCTGAAGACTCCGAAACGCGTCTGGATATAGCGTCACTCGACGTTTCTGCAGAAAACGAATCGCTCGACGCTAAAACTAAACCGGCCACGGTCCCGTGCGTTTTGCTCACGGGCGCCCCGGATGGGTGCCAAGCCGTGGTGTTCGAGTCCCTCATGATTGGCGCGCCGTACGCCGCGAACTGGGTGGAAGCGTCCGTTCCTTTTGGTGTGTACGGAGCGGGCTTTCGTCTCGACAAAGCCGCGTTTCACGAAACTTTGAGGTCGGTGTCTTCGCAGGTTGAAAAACGGTTATTGACGCAGTCCGTACCTTGCGTGGTTGTTTTCGTGGTGCGCACGTACTGCGGCGCGGCTGAGGTGTCGCGGATACTGACAGAAGCGCTTCGTAGCTATGGGCAATTACCCACCAACGAAAATGTGATGCACGCAAACAAGTATACCTTTGCGTTGCGAAACGTCACCGCCTGCGTCGCCGCGTCCGGTTTTTTCGCCCAAGCCGAGCGGCGAATTGACGCCGACGCGATTTTGCGTTTACGCGGCGCGCACGTCGTGGTCGTGCTTCCCACCGGAACCACGGAACACGGTAGCACGGTCAGTGGGTTCGTGGACGGGCACGGGTTGCTCAATACCGCAAATACCGCCGCCACGGACACAAAAGACCCGGATGCTGAAACCAACAGTGAGCGCCACGACGATTGCGTGGCGTGGGTCAAGCTCGCGCTGGCGAGGGAAACTTCCAAAAAAGAAGTTGACGTTATCACGTCAAGAAGTCGCTTGCGCCGCGACCCCACGGCGTGCGTGCCTTTTCTTTTTGAGGAAGAAGGGGTGACACCTCGGTCGACGGGTCAGTCGGTCGGTGGGATGGGTCAATCGGTCGGTAGTACGCATCACGAGTCTGTTCATCGGTCAACCCCACCGGTTCCTTTGACCGGACGACGAATCGCGGTGACCGGCCGGTTGAAGTTGAGTTCCGTTTTCAACTTCACAAAAGAGTTGTTCAAGCAATCCCGCAAGCCGCCGGCGCCGAGCGCGGAGACGTTGAAAGGTTTATCACCCACCTCCCGGCTGGAGCGACAACTCGTTCGGTTCCGTGAAATTGATTTGATTTCGAATCAAGCGATGTGGAGGGTGGATCACGCGCTGGTTCGTGTGGTACGTGTGGCTGACGACGATGCTGCTAATGCGACTGCGAATGCGAACGCGAACGCGAATGCGAACGCGAATGCGAATGCGAATGCGAATGCTAATGCGAATGCGAATGCGAATGTGAATGTGAATGCGAATGTAAATGCGAATGCGAATGCGAATGCTAATGCGAACGCGAATGCGAACGCGGACGCGAACGCGAACGCTAACGCGTCTGAAAAAACCAAAACGTTCTCCTTCAACGCCTTCACGGCATACCCGTTCAACGGCTTCGAAACCGAAATCGAAACCCCAACGCCGGAATTATTTATCGACTCGGTTGAGGTACTCATATTTGGCGTTCGCGTGTCCGCAATCGACATGAGCGTTTTGCCTGGTGTGTGTTGCGATTCCGGCCCGAAATCGCTAGTGTCGCGAACGATGGAATCTCTTTCTTTGCAGGAACAGAACCGTTTGGAAGCTTTGGCGCAAAACGACGAAACCGAAAAAGTCCCCCCCGGGTGGTACCACGACGGCGTGAAGTGGGTCGACTTCGACGGGGCGGTTTCGTTGCCGCACCCGTGTTTCGTTGGGAAGTGTGAAGCCTTCTTGTCTCGTGAGAATGAAAAGATCGAGGTGGAAAACGAGAAAAGGAAGCGGACGCGCGACGCGACGCCTGCCACGCGGATCGTAGCGGACGAAACTATTATAGTTAGTGTCGAAGAGTAAGGTTGCGGTAGTTTTTGTTTACAAAAGAATAGCCTAGTTCTAGCTCGCTAGGTTGTTTGATGTGTAAAATAACCCCGCGAATAACTTCCGATCACCACCTAACCTCCGTGTCCGCCCAGTCCACGAACGTCCCGGTGTGTTCTTGCGTTTTTTCGCCTATTATTTTAAGCAACTGCGACGCCGCGCGTTCCGCCGAGAAAAGGTTTTCAGGAGGGACGTTTTTTTTAAACGGCTCGCTCAACGCCGTGTCCACGGTTCCCGGGTGCAGCAGAATAAACGTCACCGGAAACTTCTTCCGTGCGAACTCAATCGCGCAATTCACCGTGAGCTGGTTCAGCGCGGATTTCGACGCCCGGTACGAGTGCCAACCCCCGAGCTTGTTGTCTCCGAGGGACGAGACGCGGGCGCTTAGGTTGGCCACGATGGCGTGCTTGCCTGTGTTTTTTGTTTCGCCGTCGCCGCTGCCCTCTTCGCTACCCGCCAAGCTCAACTTCGTGCCGTTCGTGAGCAGATCCGCGAAGTGCTTGGCGACTAAAGTGGGCCCCATGGCGTTGACTCGGTACGCTTTCATCATGGCGTGCTCGTCCAGCCGGGCGATGCTGGTTTCAGGGGCCATGGAGAACGACCCAGATTTCACGTGGAGCACCGCGGCAGTTTGGCAAAGCACGTCCACGCGGCCCAATTTTTTTTTCACGAATTCGGCGGCGGCGGCGATGGTTTCCGTTTTTTCCACATCAAGCTTCACTACTGACAAGCGGGTCGGGTGTTTCTTTAACAACTCGGTGAGCGCCAACGAGCCCGCCGGGTCACGACACGTCGCCACGACGTGTCCGTTCGCCGCGTTCGGGCGGCCGGGCAACCCGGCATCCGGCATCTCCAGAAGTTGACGCACCATCTCGAACCCGATGCCTCGGCTCGCGCCTTGCACCAGCGAGACGTGCTTGGGCTGAGGTGTTACCTCCGTGGGTGCGGTGTCCGCGGATATCATCGCGTAGAGTGAGGTGTGCAAACACCGTCGCCGCGCGCCGAAGACCTGGGTGCTGAATGACGTCAGCTTCTGCTTCGGCGCGTCGTTGGAACGGGTGCCGACACTGGGCGACGACGACGTGGGTCCTCGGAACACGCCGCGCCCGACCGGGGCAGACACACCAACAGGGGAGGATGAGATGCGCAGCATCGCACGCGCGAGCATCGCGGGAAGGAAGGCGAGTCGTACGCTTGGATGCGGGTGGGTGGGCGAGGGCGCGTCCTGACAGTGACGTGGTTGGCGATGACGTCATCGGAATTTTGCGTGGACGAAAAAAATATTTCCAAGAAACGATGTCCGAAGCACGAAAACATCTCCCCGGATGCCTCACAACCCGCGACACGGTTGGCATGACGTGAGAGTCGCCGCGGGGGTTTGCGTTGAGGATTCTAAAGCGGCACGGCATGAGCAGGAAACGGTGCTCGCACGGGAAGGAGAAACGCTACTGTGCGGAGTGCACGCCGTGCCCTCACGGCAAGGTGAAATACATGTGCGCGGAGTGCATTGGGTGTCCCCACGGCAAGCGGAAACACATGTGCGCGGAGTGCAACCCCTGCCCTCATGGCAAGGTGAAATACGACTGCGCAGAGTGCATTGGGTGTCCCCACGGCAAGCGGAAACACATGTGCGCGGAGTGCAACCCCTGCCCTCATGGCAAGGTGAAATACGACTGCGCAGAGTGCATTGGGTGTCCCCATGGCAAGCGGAAACACATGTGCGCGGAGTGCAACCCCTGCCCTCATGGCAAGGTGAAACACGACTGCCCAACGTGCATCGGGTGCCCCCACGGCAAGTTGAAACGCAATTGCGTGGCGTGCATCCCCTGCCTTCACGGCAAGCGTAAAGACAGCTGCGCGGAGTGTAACCCCTGCCCCCACGGCAAGCTGAAAAATGACTGCTTGCAGTGCAGCCCCTGCCCTCACGGCAAGCTGAAACGCAGCTGCGCGGTGTGCACCCCCTGCCCCCACGGTAAGGTGAAAAGGAGCTGCACGGAGTGCAACCCCTGTCCTCACGGCAGGCAGAAAAGCAGCTGCAAGGAGTGCAACAAGTGTCCCCACGGGAAGCTGAAATACGGCTGCGTGGCGTGCACCCCGTGCCCTCACGGCAAGGTGAAAAAAAACTGCGCGGAGTGTAAGGCTCAGCGCGCGTGAATAGAATTAGCCAATGATCACGGAACACGAGATCCGAAGGAGCGTCAAAAAAACGTACAACAGTCTACGTGCTATTACAATAAGTGTCTAAGTAAACGTCGTTTTCGTTTTCGCGTGCGTCTGGGAACCGCGAGGGTTCGTCTGTGACGGAGATGAAAAGAGGCGTCAGTCGGGTTGGTCGTGGAGTGAACAAAAACCAATCGGAGAAAATCAAAAACAAAAAAAAATGTAACAGTCGCCTCAGACATCCAAGGAAGATAAACCTGCATTAGTTCTCAACTGGGCATCCAGACGAATCTGGCAGGTTAACTCTGAAGTTCGGGCACTGCGAATGGTGTTTCTGAGAAACGCCCTTCTGTAGTAGCATCACCGGCGATTGTTTTACTGTTTTTTTTTGTTTTTGCGTTTTCGCGGGTCCCGAAATAAAAAACGAAAGGAGGCTTTGCGCGAAAACCAAAAGCGCGCGCGTACGTCTCGCGGGCCGCGTCGCGTGTCGGTTTCTTTCACAGTCTTCTCAATCACGTTTTCAATCTGAGGGAATCCGAATTTGTGTATGTCTTCATCCACGACGTCGCGGACCGGTTTTTCGCGCGAGCGGCGCGCTTTTCGAGAGAAAAGAAATCTGGCGCGTTTAACAAACGCCACGCACCTTTCGAGCAAACCGCCCGGACTAAAAATACAACGAGCCCACCTCCGTTGACGGCGCCTGAGGACTAACGGAACACGGACCAAGGGAAAGTGTCAGTTCGCTTTTCACGAAACATACCTTGGAAGAAACTTTTTTGCAGTGACAAAAACAAAAACCAAAACAGCCGCCCGCCGCGTCTCGCCCCGCCACCGAAAACACGACGCTTCAGAGTGTGTGTAACAAAGGAATGGGTATCGGCACCGATTGCTCTTGGAGAAATCCGCTAATGCGTTCCTCATTAGCGCGTGGGGGTTACGGGGAGAGAGACGGGGGCTGAGGCGCGGGGTGTTTGCGAGTGAACGGGAAAAGAAATACGCGCGAAAAAATCAAAAAAGGCGAAAGAAAAACCAAACCCGAACCTCTCGAAAAAGCGTCAGTTAGAGCTAATACTTGTGAATCAACACGCGATTGCCGCCGAGCCGACCAAGGTTCGGCGGCGTCTGGCAGTATACGGTCATCCCTCGCTTTTGCGGATTCGGGTCTTTCGGAGTGTTTCTTCCCACTGAGTCGTAGTCCGAGTCTTCCGACTGTTTAGTGCAACACCGATCTTTAGTCTCGCGCTCGCGATTGAAAAAACAAAACGTCCCGGTTCAAAAACCGCCCATGCGTAGGAAAAAGTTAATCAACACGACGCGCTGGCCACAGCGCGCTCAGCCAGGGATAACAGTTGCTCGTCACTCGCATGGGTTTCTCTTCGGGTTTCACGGGTTTGGGGACGGGACGGGCTTAGGGGTTTGTGTGGGCATTTAGACACGTACCTGGGGTGATGCAAAATCCAATCGACGCATCCATCCATCCATCAAATACAAACTCCAACCTCCACCCCTCAATGTTTCGCCATGGCGCTCGCATTGAGCGGGTTCCGCGGGTCCCGCGCCGGGTAGTTCTTCAAGGGCTTCAACGCCGCTGTCTTCACCGCGATCCAGCGTAACACCCGCTCGTCGGTTCGCATGTCGTGCTTCAGCTCGCCAAGCACGGTAGGGGTTACGTTGAACGTGAGTTGTACTTGGTGCGCTTCGAAGTGTTTTTCGCCCGGCGAGCTGAACTCGTAGGCTAAACTCCGGACGCCGTAGGATGTGACATCGGTGATCACTCCTCCCGCGTTGAGAACCTTCGTGCCCGCTCGGCGTAGAATATCCCCAACCTGTGACTTAGGCACCGAGGACTTGACGATCACGAGGAAGTCGTACAGGACCATGTTTTTGGTACGCGGGCCCCTTGCGTGCGTCGGAGCACCGCGTCGCGTCCTGCGCGGTCCCGTAGCGGATCGACAAAAAACCCCGATCCCTTCGGATGAGACCTAGAAACCCGGAGTGGTTTGTCGGCGGGTCGGTCGGCCACCCGAGTTCGTCCCTGTCGCAGCACCAGGCCTTCGTCAATCTTGGTACGCGCGTGCCACCCGTGTTCCCGCGCCCTCGGCGTCAAAAACGCCCAGACACAGTCGCGGAACCGGACACCGCGTGCGTCCGGGCGCGCGTGGGTGTGGCAGGTGCTTCGCGGCCGCCACGGAAATGGCGAGCCGTGAATTAAAAAACCGCTCGGATGTTTAAAGAAAAAAGTGCTGTCCATTTCCATTTTCGACGACGAGACGACGACTTGCTTTTCAAGCACAGAGTCGACCTGCACGGGGTGCCCCGCAGAACCCGCTCCTCGCCATGTCCATCATGTCGTACAACGGCGCGGCCATCATCGGTACGTGTTGGTTCTTACGATAGACGAACCCCCGGTTCGATCCGAAGGGAAGAGCGGTTTTCTTTTGTCGACTCAAGCGTCGAGGCGAAGCGGATCTGACGCGACGGAATGAAGACGCCCCTGTTGGGCAGCAGATCTGACGCGATGGTCGCGTCCCGGATCTGCCCACTGTCTTTCGTGGCGCCGGATTTTGTCGACGTGCGACGCGCGCGACAACTCGCACACACACAACTCGTCGACCGCACAAACACACGCTCGGTCCACACCACCACGCTCCGCCCATCGCTGACCGCGTTCCTCCCATCATCTCCAACTCCGTCGTCCTGATGTGTTGCCCCTCGATCAAAACCTTTCATTTGGTCATCTCGTCTACTCTGATCAATTTTCAACCCACCCAACCAACAGCGATGGTCGGCAAGAACTGCGTCGCGATCGCGTCGGACCTGAGGTTCGGCATAAACCAGCAACAAACCACCGCGGTGGACATGAAGAAGATCCACAAAATACACGACCACCTGTACGTCGGTCTTTCGGGGCTTGCGACGGATCAAATGACGCTTGCGCAAAAGTTCAAGTTCCGGTGCGTTTGTGTTGGGCTTTCCCAAATTCAGACGCTGTTTGATGCCACGTATGGAGTGCAGTCAGCAAGTACTACCCACTACCCGACCTTTCCCAATCCCACTCTCTGACTGTTTTGCGGATTGTGCACAACACAACTGCCCTGTTTGCCCATACAGTTCGCCCATACTCCCGACTCTCCAGGCTGACCTTTTTCCGTCCCACCCGCAGGCACAACCTGTACAAGCTTCGGGAAGGGCGTAACATGAAACCCGAAACCTTCGCGCACGTCGTGTCGAACGTTTTGTACGAAAAGCGGTTCGGGCCGTACTACGCGGAGCCGGTGGTGGCGGGGCTGGACCCGGTCACGGGCGAGCCGTTCATTACCGGCATGGATCTGATTGGCGCCATGGCGCCCACCACCAACTTCGTGGTGTGCGGAAACAACGAAGAATCGCTGTTCGGGGTGTGCGAATCCATGTACAAGGAGAATTTAGAGCCGGAAGAGCTTTTCGAAGTCATCGCGCAGTGTTTGTTAGCCGGAGTAAACCGTGATTGCCTTTCAGGCTGGGGAGGGGTGGTGCACGTCATTTCGAAAGACAAGCTCATCACGCGCACGCTCAAGGGGAGGATGGATTAGGTGGATTTGGGTGTTTCAGGTTAGACGAGCCTACGGTCGACGCTTTGAAA
>Ga0209710_1000342_pt1 | contig 47563 bp, 49 predicted proteins | sample ArcticOcean_MG_C_5_FD_187436 | JGI IMG/M metagenome (GOLD analysis project Ga0209710, IMG submission 187436) | Marine microbial communities from western Arctic Ocean - ArcticOcean_MG_CB4_138 (SPAdes) (version 2) | ecosystem: Environmental > Aquatic > Marine > Oceanic | place: Arctic Ocean...
AGTATTTTTAAAACCTTCAATATCGTATTCTCCATCATATTCAATTGATATTATTTGTTCTCTAAGATGATAGTAATATTGATAAGATGTATTAGTTTTTTTATCATATTGTATTACATCCATATCACCCTTATTTAATAAATCAATTTTTTTCTTTATTTTTTTATTATTTTTAATATTTTTTTCTTTCTTAATAATTTCTAATTTATTATTTTTTCTTTTATTTTTATAATTACTTACTTCAATTTTTCTTAATATTGAATTAATATCTTCTTTATCATCTTTATCATCTTCTATATATTTTAATATTGTATTGATATTATCATTTTTATTTGAATGTTCTTGTCTAAGTTTTTCAGCTGCTTCAAGTCTAAGTTTTTCAGCTGCTTCAAGTCCTTGACTAAGTTTTTCAGCTGCTTCAAGTCTAAGTTTTTCAGCTTCTTCAAGTCTAAGTTTTTCAGCTGTTTCAAGTCTAAGTTTTTCAGCTGCTTCAAGTCTTATTTTATGATAGGTGTTTTGCAGTTTAATAATATGATATTCAAATTGTTTATCAAAATTGATAACATTATTACTTTTTTTTTTTAAACTATCTTCAATCTCTATTATTTGTGACCACGGTACTCCTATTGTTCTTGGTGGAAGACCAAGTGCATGGGCATTTTGAATACATCTATCAAACATTGTATATTGTAGAATATTAGATTGAATTTAAAATAAATTAATTTCAAATTTTATTTTAATAAGAAAAAGTTTAGTTCTTAATTAACCTTTTCATTACTTTTTTATTTTTTTAAATTTCATTTTTTTGTTGTATATATTTTTTTGCATTCCAATCAATTCTTGCTAATATAAATTCTTTCATTGCATTAAATTTTATATTTCTACCATTGTCGGTTTTTAATAAAGCAATGTCAATTGTCATATTTTTGTTGTTATACATTATACTTCCCACATTCCAATAACTGGTCCATTGCTTGAAATGAAGCCCTTTTTGACCAATTACTAAACTTATTATTGCGTTTATTTCATCTTCATCATACACACATAATATCCCCCATACAGACAATGTACAAATATCGAAACATTTTGGATTTTTTACATAGAAAGACCACATATTAAATGATTGATCTTCTGACCACTGCCATTTGTTTTTTTTAACAAGTTCTCTTTCAAATAAATTTTTTTTAATAAATTCATTCTCTTTCTCTATTTCATCTTTCTCTGGAATTTCATCTTCAATACTCAGTTTATTAAGAAAGTCTCTTTCTAGTTTATTCTTTTTAAAGAGTTTACGTTGTGCAGGTGTCATTTCAACCACTGGTGTGGGTGTCATTTCAACCACTGGTGTGGGTTTCATTTCAACCACTGGTGTGGGTTTCATTTCAACCACTGGTGTGGGTGTCATTTCAACAACTGGTGTGGGTGTCATTTCAACAACTGGAGTAGTTTTATTTAAAAATACTTTGTTTTGCAACAAAATAATTTCATTCGATAAATTCAACATAGTGGTCTGTTCATTCTCTCCTGCTTTTTCATGTTCTTCACAATACCCCATAATATCACTCCATAAAATACCAATGCATCTTCTTGGTAGATTACACCTACGCGCATTTAAAAAAACTTCATTAGTCAAACAAAGCATTTTGATTGGTGATTATAGCGTATATTGATGATAGTGTAATATTCAATTACAACTTTCACATTTTAATAATGTGAAGTTGTAATTGAACCAAATACTAAAAATTATATATTAATTTAATAAAAAATTTTTAATACTTATTTATTAAATTATTTGGATTAGACAAAATTTTTTATTAAATATCATCAGTATAATTTGTATAATCAGATTTAATTTTATTATATAATAATGTAAATAAATTAACATTCGTTTCTAATTCATTTGCATCTAAATTTAATGAAATATTTTTTCTATCTAACAATATTAAATTATTATTCCGTGCGTCTTTACTTGCCCATATATTATATGACGATATTACATTATATTTTTTTTGATTTGTATGTGTGTTATTTTCATTATTTTTACTAATATCAATCATATTATCATGTATACTACAATAACAATCAGTTTGTTTTATTCCATTATTAAAAGTAATGATATCATTAATTATAATTCCCATTTTTATAATATAATAATAAAATAAAATTAAATAGTTAAACATAAAATTTCAATTATCATTTTTACACCATTCATCTTGAACTATACATTTATTTCTATAAGTTAGTTCTGTTTCTGGTTTATTTGGAAAAACACCATCGCCTCTACTTGCAACTAAATGATTCTGTTTTTTATCCATACAAATACAACCTCTATCACATGAATAACCTGTATCTAACCCACTACTAGATGCACAACATTCTGGTTTACATTCACTATGTTTAAATAATACTTTTGTTTTATTACCTTTTCCATCATTAGGTGCATTCTCATCTGAATTTGAATTAGATAAAACGCGGTTATTATCTAACCCGGTAGGGGTTCCAAACATTACAATTGGGTCTTTTGAACCTAAAACATCTTTACCTACCTTTTGACCAGTAGTCGGAATAGAATTATCATTAATTTCATTTAAAAAGTTTTCAACTAAACTAAATTTATTTAGAGATTTTATCATTTGCACTGAAAGTAATACAATTACAGATATTAAAATTAAATTCATTAAACATTTATTATTATTATAATTCATTTTATTTTAATAAAATATTTTAATTTAATTATAAATTAATTTAATAAAATTTGAAACAATTTTATTTACTAATTATTTAGTAAAATAAAATGTCAATTAACTATGATGAATATAAATATAAGTTCTTTAAAAATACACTATATAGGAAAGGTTTAAAAAATGGATTATCATGGAGAAAAATATGTTATATTGAAAATTGTTGTTCGCTTGCAAAATGTCGAAGTAATAAATGTATAAAACATTTTAATTTAAGTATAAATAAATGTCAAATGAATAGTTGTAAAAAAAATATAGACAAAAATACTATTTTTTGTAAATATCATCTCTCTAATGAATATAAAATTAATAACAAAAAAGAATATGAAATTTATTTAAATAAATTGGCAATCGTATTTTTTAATAAAAAAAAAAAACTAAATGAAAAATTAAATGAAATCGAAAGACAAATAATATTTTATGAATTAGAAAGTTTTATTGATGATAATATATGTAGTTTTATAGATTTATCATATATTGATTTTTCTAAACTAAATAACCCAACCTATAATCATTCAAAATATGGTCCAATATATAATAATCTCCAAATAGAACCATTCCAAACAGTAGATACAATCTCTACCTATAATTGTGGTGGAAAATGTGAAGGAGGTTTTTGCTCCTTTTATAAGGAAGAAGAAAAACCTAACGCAATTTATAATAAATATGAAGGAAAATTTCTGTGTAAATTATGTGCTATATTTTAATAACATTATTAAAAAATAATATGTATAATGTAAAATATTTTAATTGTTAAAAATATTAATTAAATTTTTTATTAAATTCCTCTATAGTTATTATTTTTATTCCTAATTCAATTGCTTTATCAATCTTTGAAGATTTTGCTTCATGATCTTTAACAATTAAATAATCTATATTATTTGTTATACTATTTTTAATACTACCACCTTCCTCTTCAATTCTATTTTCTAATAATTTATCTCTAATACCTGTAAATACAATATTGATATTTTTAAACTTATTATTTTTATTTAATACATCTACATTAAAATTACATTTAATTTGTGTATCTTCAAGAAATTTTAAATAATTATCTATATTTTCTATGAACTTTTCAGCTGTTTTTTTTTCTATTCCATTAATCGATATTAGATTTTTCATTGTAGGTCTTAATTTTAAAGACTTATCAGTTATATTATCTATTATTAATTTAATTTTTTTTTTACCTAGACCTCTTCCAAATGAATTAGAAGACATCATTAATTTTATACAATCAACATTATCCATAACTTGTTTAATAGATTCTAAAATATTGTTCGCTTTTTTTTCTTTAATCCCTTCTATATTTAATAATACATCTTTATCTACATTTATAAATTTATAAATTGTATTAATATTGGCATTATATAATTTTTTTATAATACCAATTGAAATGCCTTTAAACTCCATTTTGACAATAAAATTTTCCATATTTTTTATATTACGTTCTTTCAGTAATTCTTCATTATTTGTATCAACAATTATTTCAACTTCTGTATCATTCCATTTATATTTATATTCAGGCATTTGTGCTTTACCCGTTTCACTTGCAGATAATATTTCTTGGACGTGAGGTATTACATCACCTCTTCTTACAATTATTATTTTACTACCTGGACCAATATTATTTTCCATTATAAATTTTCCATTTTTACCAGTTGCCCTTTTTACGATTACCCCATCTATTTCAATACCATCAAATACTATAACAGGTTGAATATAATTATCTTTTGTAATATTCCAATCTACTTTTAAAACCATAACTTCCACTTTATTCAATGTGTAAATATTTTTAAAAGCAAATGAATATTTTGGATTTCCATCTTTATTTCTCACATTTAAACTATCATTTGTAATTATAATCCCATCTATATTATAATTAGAGTGTTCACGTCTATCTTTTAAAAAATTTGATAAAACCTCTACATTTATGTCATTAATACATTCATTATATACACATTGATAATTATTATTTTTTAAATATTTAAATTGATTACTAGGTATTAATTCTGGACGTATTACTTCGTAACTTACAAACTCGATAAATTCTAATATTTCTAAATTGGGTTTTTTTGCAGTAATTACACCACTTACCACATTTCTAACATTCATTATTACCCCTTCAACTTTTATTTTTTTAAAATTTTCTTTACTTATAATTAATTCACCTCTAACTGCAATTTCGCTTTCTTTTTCAATATTATTATTTGTATTAGGTAATCCCTTTATAAAATTAATTAAATGACTAATATCTATACCTTTACGTGTAAATAACTTTTTAGTATTATTATTATTAACATATAAAGCAGATAATCCATCTAATTTATCAGATAATACATAACCATTACCATTATATTTTTGAACCCAATTTGTAAGTAGATTATGTGTATTTTTATCTTTATCCATTGACCCCATATGATAAGGTAAATCTAATTTATTTTTATTTGACACTCCTATATTTTTTAACAAAGGATTTAATGGGTCTATTATATACAATTTGTTTTTAATATGTTCATATAAATCATCTGAAACTAAACTTTTACAATCAATATAATACGAATAATTTAAGATTTGGATTAAATTGACTAGTTCTTTTTTTTTAAAATTTGATAAAAAAATTATAGGATCACTTTTAAGTGATTCTAAATCTCTTTTATTCATTATATCTTTTATTAAATACGTTTCTTTTTTTAAAGTATTAATTAAAACCATCTCATTATTTAGAAATTATTTAAGTAATTAATTCAAATTTTATTTAAAATGGATGATTATTATCATAAATACAATTTAATATCTAAAATATTATTATCTGTGGATTGTATCCTTATTAATAATGTATTACAACCCCTTTTTACTATTAAAGTATTGTTAACATATGATATTGACAAAATATTTAATTTATTAAAAATTTATGTAACTGATAATGTAGAAATTAATAATATTGACAAATTTTATAATATTATTACTATAAAATTTAAAGAGGAAAAAGAAGAATTTAATATATATTGCTTTAATTATAGTTTATCTAAATATATTTATAATTCATCCGAAAGTTTATTCGACTGTAATCTAATATATACAAAATTTGACACACCCTTTTTAAGTTATGATCAGTTTCATATTACCCATGATGATTTAATAACACGTCGAAATAATCGCAAATTCTGTTATTTAGCAGAGAATTTTATAAATTTAGAATATTTTTTATTAAATGGTAATAAATTGTGTAATATATTAAGAGATCATTTTTTTAATAAACTGACTTATGCATACAAATTAATTATGAATGGATGGGTTATGGATGAATTTTATCTAAAAAATAAATCATGGACTATAAATTATTGGGCAAATTATGTAAAACATTTTTCATTGATTAAATTAAATAATGATATCTATAATGATATTCTTAATGATACCCATTGTCATATATGTAAAAATGACTTTATAGATACTAATATTGTATTAAATATAAGTGATAATTATATACATTATGATTGTATTATTAATAAGTTATATAATCAATAATTTTTTGGTCGTTTTCATCGAAAGTTCCAATAATTTTATCTGTTATTAAATATGCAAAGTATTCATCTGGATGTTCATTTTTAAAAGCATTTTCTTCTAAATTATTCATCTTAATATCAGATAGATTATCAGCATTGTCATTATATTCAGAATACAATATTTTACCATTATGTTTATAATCATAATTATTTAAATCTGGATTAGCTCTTCTATTACTTGTATTTAATCGCTCTATTTTTTCATAATTATATAATTTATATAATTTATCTGTTTTATATGGATATTTCTTCTGATATAAATGAATTTTTTCGTGTATTAATGTTTTTATATTATTATTTTTAAAAAAATCATCTGATAAATATATTGTATCGTTGTGAGTATGTGGAAATCCATTATCAATTTTATTTGTAGTTTTAGTAAACTTCCAAGGTAAATTATATAATTTAGTAAAAAATTTTAGTTTTTTATTAGTTTGTTTTACTAAATCAACTAATACTTGTTTTTCATTTTTTGTAAAATGTATAAAATTTTTTTTATATAAATTTTTACAATCTTCTATATTTTTACATTTTCTAATTTTCATATCAGTATTATTAAATGTATTTATATATCCATTGTTAATTATTGTATTATATGCATCGGTTGGATTAACAATATATATATTTTGTTTTGAAAAATCATCTGGTTTTGTAATACTAAAAATTTGAATTAATAATATTAATAAAAAAAATATAAATATTAATCCATTACATAATAAAAAATTATAATTAATCATTTATTAATAAATGATTTTTTTAATAATATTTTAATAATATTTGAAATGATTCAAATATTCGCAATATTTAATTAAAAATCTAAATACTTTATTGTAAATTCAGATAAACCTGTTATACCAGTTAAACTAATTGAAAATAACATAAATAAATTACGTAACCAATCTGAATATTTACATTCTAAAAATGCAGTTGATCGTTCTAAAAAATTGACATTTTCAATATTAATATCATTATTTAATAAATTAAATTTACTTTCTTTAATTTCATTTTTCCTGTCTTTAATTTCGTTTTTTATTCTGTCATTACCATTTATTATAAATAAATTTCTTCTTAAACTTCTATTTAAACTAAAAACTTTTTTATTATTACACATATATTCATATTCTTTAAAGTTTAATTCTTTACAATGTAAAGAATCAAAATATTTATCCATCCATATATATATACTATAGTTGGGTATTTCATCTTCTGTATTCATACCATTCCAATAATTATATTCCCAATCAAATCCAATCATAATTTTAATTCTTTTATTAATTTCTTTTTGATATCCTTTATGAACTTCTTTTGCAATTATATCTGCAACATCTTCGTAAACATTATATTTTTTAAAAACAGAATCCATATATAATTGAATTATTTAGTTTATAAATATACACTTATATATAGTTTTCAAATTTTATTTTGAAGTGTGAAAATATTATATCAATAAAAAACTTATCAGTCTTTTTATTTATTTTTATTTTTATTCTAGTTTTTTTCATTTTTATTCAATTTTTTTCATCAAAATTTGTTGAAAGAATTCATAATCTTGTGATTCTATATCATGGTCTGTATTTATATTACATAGTAAATGTTTTCTTCTATATGGAGCATCGCATTTACAATTAGTATTATTTGGCCAGTAAACAATCAAATCTGGTGATATATTATTCTTTTCACATATACAATTTTGTGAAAATGACCATTTCTTCTTACAATTAATTTTAGGATATCCACGTATACAACAAACACATCCAATTTCATTTGGAAAACATATATCTCTATAGTTAATCCATTCGAAATAAGAATTGTTTCCAAAATTACTAGGATGATATTTTTTTAATAATTTATATCTTATATCACAATTTCTCACAACATATCTATAGACACTATCTAGAAGTTCTTGTCTGAACTCTTTATGATACTCATCTTTTATTATCTTTTGAATTCTCAATCCAACATCTTGACATATCACTGGACGCAATGCAATCATTACCCCAGATGACATTTGCTTCGACATATTAGGGTACTCTTTCAAATAAAAAAACGGTTACGTTTTTTATTTTTTTTTTATTTATTTTATTTTATTTTTTTTTTTTTAATTCTTTATTTCATCTTTTGAAAGAATTCATAATCCTGAGATTCAATATCACAGCAGTTCATATGCGTTTCGTGTTGTCTTCTGTAAGGAGCATCGCATTCGCAGTAATTCCCCTTTTTTTTATTGATATTACATAGACATTTTTGATTTTTAGACCATTTTTTTTCACAATTAATCGATGGATATCCTCCTTCGCAGCAATTACATCCAATCTCGTTTGGAAAACAACTTTCTCTATGGTCAATCCAACTCCAATACGTATTACACCAAGAGTATTTTTCACATTCTTTAATGAGATGTTTATAGACCTTCTCCAGAAGTTCTTGTCTGAACTCTTTATGATACTCATCTTTTATTATCTTTTGAATTCTCAATCCAACATCTTGACATATCACTGGACGCAATGCAATCATTACACCAGATGACATTTGCTTCGACATATTAGGGTACTCTTTCAAATAAAAAAACGGTTACGTTTTTTATTTTTTTTTAATTTTGTTTTTTGTTTTTTAATTTATTCTTAATTTACATAAATTTCTGTATTGTTAACAATATATCTATTTGTCCATATAATTCGTGTGTTTTATCACTTTTCATTGCAACCATAAATGTATTGAAACCCCATTTATATGTTTTAATAATTTCTTTTGCCCATGTTTTTTTCCATGATTTGTTACCAGTCATTTTCGACAGGTCTACAAAATTGTTTGTGACTTTTTCTTTTAATTCAGTAATTTTAAAGTTTTTCATTAAATCAATAACTTCTCGCGATTCATCATGAACAAAACATTGTTCTCTGTAATCTTTTGTTTGCAATTTCCTAAGCATCGGAGGAATATCTTCCCATTTTTTAATATTACGACGATTTGTTTCCATTAAAAATTGGAAGTCTTCCCAAGATGTATGTGTAACATCTCCAAAACAGAACGCCATTTTTAGCGTAGAAAGTATTTACTTGATAGTGTTTTACTTAATTATAACTTTCACATTTTATATTTTATACTATTATTTGTTTTTCATATAAACAGCATTCTTTGCTATTTTTTCTAATTTTTCTTTATAATTTTTTTCATTACAATATAATACATATTTCTCTTTTGCATCTATTCCATCATAATCATCAATATTTTTACTATTATCAAATTCCGGATTATTTTCTTTTACTATATCTGTTATGAAATCTTTTGAACTTGATATTAAATTATTAAATATATTATTCTGTGGTTCTTTCTTCCATATACCTTCTTCATCTCTTATATCTATTAATTTATAATCTGGTTTCAAATTTGTTAAACGAATATTATGTGCTTCTGGATGTTTTGGATTAAAATGTGCAGCATTTATATATATAGAAAAACATTTATCTTTACTTCTAACTTTTTCTAATTCTAATATTGTTTCTTGACATCCTTTTATAAGTTTATGTATATTTTCTTTATCATTAAAATTAATAAAAAGATTTGTATTATTTTGTTGATTTTTAATTTTAGTAATGTTATTATTATTATTTGTAATATTTTGATTTTTCATTTTATCAATAAATAATTCTTTCATTAATTTTAGTTCATTCTTTAATTCTTGTATTTCTTCAATATCATTTTTCTTCTCTTCAAAAACAACTAATTCTTTTTTACATCTCTTTTGATGTTGATATTTTCCTTGACTTGTTTTAAATATTTTATTACATTTATTACAAGCAAATCCTTCTTTAGTTTTATTTAATTTCTCTAAAAGTTCTTCTACACTTACATCTGAATGAATTGCTCTACATGGATATTTTCTCTGTAAATGTTTTTTAAAACAACCCTTATGTTTAGCAACATAATGGCATCTCTCACATTTGTATTCTACCATTTATATATATAATATTTTTTTTATTAATATATAGATTTCGTCTTAAATATATATAATTTGTATAATTATATATAGATTTCGTATAATTTAAAATAAAGGGGGTAAAATCACACATAATTCTCAAAAACTTTCTAAAACAATGAATTTTTGTTATTTTGACCTTTTTTTAATAAAAAATAATTAATCAAATAAATACATAAAATAATAATAAATATTATTAAATAAATGAATAATTTATTATATATTTTCATACCTTCGTTAATGGGATATATAACTTCATATTTTTGTAATGTGGGTGAAAAATCAGGTAAAACAATTCCATTTAGACCTCCTGGGTGGGTATTTGGTGTTGTTTGGCCAATATTGTATTTACTCTTTGGATTATCATGGTATTTTTCTATATTATCAAAAACAAATAAAACATTAATAATTAATTTATTATACTTTACTCTATCATTACTATTATGTTTATGGATTATTATATATGGATGTTATGATAAAAAGAAGAAAGCAATATATATTTTATTTCTATCTATTCTAAATATATTAGTCATATATACAATTGTAGAAATGAAAAGTAAATTATTATTAACTCCATTAATGGTATGGTTGATATTTGCAACTTTTTTAAATATTATTGAAGTTTCTTTATAATTGAATTATTTGTTAATATTGATAAAGATTATTATAATTGCTTTAATTTTAATTGGAATTTCATAAATATTATTTAAATAAATTATAATTAAATATTATTAAAAATGATATTTGATATCATTGATTTTTTTTTTATTAAATATTATAATAAAGAAATATTTAATTGTTTAGAATATTTTAATCATCGATATTATAATATAAAATTATATGAAATACAAGAATTTTAATTAATTATTTAAAAAATATTTATTTAAATATTATATATAAAAAATTTAAACAATGATTTGTAATGTTGTTAATAAAATCTACAATAATTTTTTTGGAAAAATACCAAAAACATTAGAATTTAAAGAATTATCTCATTTTTACCCCAACATTAAAAAAGGTCGTGTTATAAAAGTATATGATGGTGATAGTATTACAATTGCAGCACGTGTTCCAAATTTAAAAGGAGGTAAAATATATAAATTCAATATACGGTTAAATAGAATTGATACACCTGAAATCAAAACGAAAAATAATATTGAAAAATATTATGGTTTAAAAATCCGTGATTATTTAAGTGAAAAAATAATGAATAAAATGATTAGAATAGAAATTAAAAATACTGATAAATATGGTAGATATTTAGCAGAAATTTTTTATAAAAAAGAAAATATAAATACATGGTTATTAAAAAATCATTATGCAGTTGACTATGATGGTGGAAAGAAAAATACATTTTGTCCCATAACATATAATCCACAATTAAATAAATCAGCATTTAATAAGATAGTTATAGCAAAGGTAATAAATCCTATAAAACCAATATATGATGAAGGTAATGAGGGATTTTTCAATATTAATCTAAATTAAGTATATAAATGGGTCAAAGAGTCGTTATTATAATTTTTTTTTACTAAATAATCTACAATTTTTGTATTAATTTTAAAAGGAGTTTTATAATCAATTTTTAGATTATTAATAGATAAATCATTTGTTTCATTATTATTTTTTTCAGTGTCAGTGGATGATTTACTATTTTTATTAAGCAATTTAAATAAATTAATATTACTAATAATACATTCAATAGCTCTTCTTAGATTTCTCACACCTTCTTCTTTTTCACATTTAGTAATGATATAATTAATTATATCATTTTCAAATATTAATTCTTCTTTAGTAAAATTAAAATCTTTTAGAAGTTCTGGTATCAAAAATTCCTTAGCAATTTCAATTTTATCCTTATTATTATAAATATCGGTATTTATTCTAATCATTCTATCTCTTAAAATTCTATTAATTTGTTTATCATCATTATAAGTAAAAATAATAAGAGCTTTAGATAAATTTAATGGAATATCATAAAAATATTTATCATAAAACATGTCATTTTGGGTGCTATCAGTCATATGGATAAGTGTATTTATTATTTCTTCACCTCTTGAACTATCACTTACTTTATCTAATTCATCAAAATATATAATTGGATTCATACATTCTGCTTTAATTAAAGAATCAACAATTTTACCATGAATTGCTCCTTCATAGGTAAAAGAATGACCGGTTAAATATGCACTATCATTTATACCACCAAGAGGTATAAAAACAAAAGGTAAATTTAAAGCTTTACATAATCCCTCTTTAATTAATCGTGTTTTACCACATCCGGGACTTCCATGAATACCTATAACATTTCCTTTTAATTCAGGATTAGATATCCATTGTCCAATAATTCTTATAATTTGTTCTTTAGATTTGTTATGACCATATACATTTTTATTAAGAATATTATATGAATTTAATAAAAATTTAGATACCTCCTTTTTATTTTCAGGAATAATTAATTTTTTATAAATTCCACATGGAATTTTACATAAATTTTCAATATAATTTAATATTTTAAAATATTCACCACTTTTTTCATTCATAGAACTCAGATTATTTAATTTTTTTAATGCAATAGCTTTTAATCCATCATCAAGGTTGGAATTTATAATTCTAAATCTTATAGGTATTTCATCTTTGTTAAGTTCTATAGTTTTTTTTTCGAATTGGTTAATAATATATTTATTATTAGCATTTAAATTTAAAAAATAATTAGCTTCTTTATTATTATAATTTATAAAATTTGGATTTTGTCTAATATATTTTTTATTTTTAATTATATTATTATGAAGATTATGATATTCTTTAATATTAGTATCTTCTTTATAGTCAGGGTCATTTATTTTTTCATTTATATCATCATCATCAATATTTTCCTCAAGATTTTCAAATTGTGTATTTGAAAAAAAATCATTAATATTAGATGGATCTTCACTGTCTTTATTGTTGTTTATAATTATAATAGTATTATTACTAAAAATATCTTCAAATTTTCTTTTATAAAATGTTTCATTTGCAATGTCTTCTTTGTCATCTATAATATTATTTAGATCACTTTTTTCATCATCGCTATTTACATCATCAAAATCATCATCATTATTATTATTTATTTTACAAATATTATCATTATCGGGTTTTTTATTTTTAGTGTGACTACGTGTATTAGGTTTAGAATTTTCCATTAAAAATAATTTAATTATTAAATATTAATTATATAAAATTATAGAGGATTAATTTTAAATATTTTATTTAAAATTAATTTATTAATATATATTAAAATGGCTACAATTATAAATGTAACAGCAACGATTGAAAATTTAAATATGACTGGGGTTATTGAAGGAACATCTACAACATTTTCTAGTGCAACTGCTGGTGCTATACCATTTGATAATATTGGGTTATATCAATTAATTAATCAAATGATAAGTGATTTATCATCCATTAAAGCTACTATTAAAACAAATGAGAAGAATTTAATTAAAGATTTAGCAATTGAACCAGATGATGATTCAACTGTAACTTTAACAAATTCAGTAGGAGTAGCTACACATGAATCATCAATTGCTAATCATAAAGCACGTAATCGCTTAGTTGATAATACTCTAAAACCATCGATATTAGAAGTAGGAGGACAAAATCAAAGATATTCAGAAGATGGTCTTTTCACATTAATGGCATCATTATCATATGAAATTATGAAATTAAAGAATGGTCATACTGGTGCAAATAATGGAGGTAGTGCTGGTTATGCTGGTTTACAAGCAATTCCAGCAAGTACACTTCCTGTATAGTCATAAAATTATTAATATAAAACAATTATTTTTCCAATACTTTATATTAAATATAAAATTTGAAAATATTATATAAATATATTAGAACAAAATTTTTAAAACATATTTATAATTATTATAATAATATAAAATAATATTAGATTAATAAAATGTCTATTTATAAGGAATTGTCATATAGTCAAGATGTAGATACAATTGCTGGAATTCAATTTTCAATTATGAGTGCTGAAGAAATAAAAAATAGAAGTGTTGCAGAAATTGTATCAACGGATACATTTGCAGGCAATGAACCTATAATTGGAGGATTATTTGATCCACGTATGGGTGTAATAGACCATAATAAAATATGTCAGACTTGTGAGCAAAAGAATACATTTTGTCCAGGACATTTTGGACATATTGTATTAGCAAAACCTTTATTCTATATTCAATTTTTTGATACTGTTAAAAAAATAATGAAATGTATTTGTTTTAAATGCTCCAAGTTATTAATTGATAAAAATCAGATAGAATTAAAAAAAATATTAAATAAGAAGATATCTAGACAGAAAAAATTTGAAGCAATTTATAAAATTTGTTCGAAAAATAAAATAAAAAAATGTGGTAATAAAGAAAATGAAACTAATGGGTGTGGATGTAGTCAACCGGATAAAATAACGAAGGATACACATGTTGGTAGAATTATACTAGAATGGAAAAATAAGGAAGATAAAGAAGGCGATGAAAACGAAGATAATAATCTAATTTATTTCGCGGATGATATTTATCGTATTTTATCAAGAATTACAGATGAAGAAGCTAATATTATAGGTTTTCCTCGATCTATTAATGGTCCAGAAACCCTAATATGTACAATTTTTCCAGTTCCACCACCTGCGGTTCGACCTTCTGTTAGAAACGATACGGGACAAAGATGTGAAGATGATTTAACCCATAAATTATGCGATATTGTAAAAACAAATAATACTTTAAAAACTAAAATAGAGAAAGATGTTAATAAGGATCAAATTGATTATTGGACGATATTATTACAATATCATTTATCAACTTTTGTAGATAATAAAATTCCAGGATTACCGCAGGCTAAACAACGCACTGGTAGACCATTACGATCTCTTAGTGAACGACTAAAATCCAAAGAAGGTCGTATACGTGGTAATTTAATGGGAAAACGTGTTGATTTCTCTGCACGTAGTGTTATTACACCAGACCCTTGTATAAGTATTAATGAATTAGGAGTTCCAATTAAAATAGCAATGAATTTAACATATCCGGAAAGAGTCAATAAGTATAATAGAGTTAAATTGATGAAATTGATTGAAAATGGACCTGATAATTATCCTGGAGCTAAATATATACGTAAAGCTAATCAGGATTATAGAACAATTCGTCTAAAAAATTTAGATATTGAAACAATTACAATAGATGATAATGATATTGTTGATAGACATATGTTGAATGGAGATTTTGTATTATTTAATCGACAACCATCACTTCACAAAATGTCTATGATGAGTCATAAAGTGCGTGTAATGGAATACGATACCTTTAGATTAAACCCAGCAGTAACACCTAGTTATAATGCAGATTATGATGGCGATGAAATGAATTTACATTTACCACAATCTGTTCAAACTGAAAATGAACTGAAAATGCTATCAAACGTTACAAGTCAAATAATTAGTCCTCGTGAAAGTAAACCAATAATATCTGTAGTTCAAGATGTTACTTTAGGATTATATAGAATTACTAAAGAGACTTCAATGTTAAGTGAAAAACAAGTTTTTAATTTAATGATGACTAATACTAAATTTATTGGAGATGTTCCATTACCAATATATATAAATAAAAATATTAGAAAATGGAATGGTAAACAAATATTATCTGAAATATTACCACCGAATTTAAATATAATAAATCAAAATGATCAATATGATGAAGATAATAAAAATAATAAACAAAATTTAATAGTAATTGAAAATGGAAAGATAAAACAAGGTATCTTTGATAAAAAAATATACCAAGATAGAACAAATGGTATAGTTCATGCAGTGTTTAATGACAATGGTCCAGAAGAAGCTAGACATTTATTTGATAACACACAGAAATTGATTTGTGACTGGTTAGTTTATAGTGGATTTAGTGTAGGAATATCAGACTTAGTTATATCAAAGCATATTGATACTGAAATGAAAGATGTAATTAATAACATGAAGAAAAAGGTTTATGAAATTATTAGGAAAGTTCATCAAAATACTTATGAAAATAATTCATTTGATAGTAATAAACAGAATTTTGAGAATGAAGTGAATAAATTATTAAATGATGCACGTAATAAAGTAGGGAAAATTGCGTTGGCAAATATTACAGATGATAATAGGATGATAAATATGATTAAATCAAAATCAAAAGGTAATCCAGTGAATATTGCACAGATGGTTTCAACATTAGGTCAACAAAATGTTGATGGAAAAAGAATACCAGATGGATATAATGATAGAAGTCTTCCACACTATACTAAATATGATGATGGTCCTGAAAGTAGAGGATTTGTAGAGAACTCATTTATTAATGGATTAACACCTCAAGAATTTTATTTCCATGCAATGGGTGGACGTGAAGGTTTAATTGATACTGCTGTTAAGACTTCGGAAACTGGATATATCCAAAGAAAATTAATAAAATCAATGGAAGATTGTAAAGTTAACTATGATTTAACAGTTAGAAATGCAACAGGGTATATTATCCAGTTCTTATATGGCGAAGATGGTATGAATGCAACTAAATTAGAGAATCAAAGTTTGAAATTCATAAATATGGATATGAGTGAATTAGAGAAAACTTATTTATTTAGAGGAAATGATGTTATAAAGAATGTATTCCGTAAAGAAATATTTGAAAAATTAAATAAGGAAACTAAATGGAATGAACGATGTTTAGATTATTTTAAAGATTTATTAGAAGAACGTGAATATTTAATTACAAAAGTATTTTTAAATAAAAATGAAACACGTTTATTATATCCTATTTCAATAAAAAGATTAATAAATAACGCTAAAAATCTATTTCATAAAAATAAAACCAGAACTGACCTAACCCCAGATTACATATTAGATACAATTGAACAATTAGGGAAAGAACTATATTTAAATGATAATAATAAAGGAAATAGATTGCTTCAAATAATATTAAAAATGAATTTATCTCCGAAAGAAATTATTTTACAACATAGATTAAATAAATTATCATTTGAATATGTAGTTAATGAAATAAAGAAAAAGTTTAGAGATAGTATTGTCCATCCAAGTGAGATGGTAGGTGTTGTTGCTGCACAATCAATTGGTGAACCATGCACACAGATTACGCTTAATACATTTCACTCAGCAGGAATTTCATCTGCATCCCAAACAGTGCGTGGTGTTCCACGTATCAAAGAATTATTAAGTAATAGTAAAAATATTAAAGGACCATCAACAAAAGTTTATATTAAAGAGACTATAAATAAGGATTACACAAAATGTAAAGAAATATTAAATTTATTAGAAACAACCTATATCAGAGATATTATTAAATCATCAGCAATATATTATGATAAAAATAATGATAAAACCACTATTGAAAATGATACCGATTTTTTAAAGTTATATAAATTATTTGAAGAAGATTGTAATGTAACCTCACCATGGTTATTAAGATTTAAATTTAATAAAGAAAAAATGTATCATTTAGATATTAATATGCAAGATATTTATTATAATATAAAGAAATATTATAATGATGATATTGAATGTCATTTTAGCGATGATAATGCAGATGAATTAATTTTTAGAATAAAAATTATTATTGTTGATAATGAAAAAAAACGCGATATGATAACTGAATTAAAAGCACTTGAAGAAAAAATAGTAGAAAAAATAATTATTAAAGGAGTAGAAGGTATTAATAAAGTTATATTATTAGAAGATAAAGACACCAAATATAATATTAACACACATTTATTCGAAACAAATACAGAATGGTATATGGAAACAAATGGAAATAATTTATTAGATATTTTAATTCAAAAAGATATTGATACTGTTAAAACTATATCAAATGACGTAAATGAGGTTTATGAAATACTTGGTATTGAAGCAGCACGTCAAGTATTATTAAATGAAATTAATGAAGTATTGGAAGGCGAAGGTGTGAATTTCAGACATTTATCTTTACTAGTTGATACAATGACTAATAGAGGAGCGTTATTGTCAATTGACAGACATGGAATTAATAGAAGTGATATTGGACCATTTGCTAAGTGTTCATTTGAAGAAACAAGTGATATGTTAATTAAGGCAGGGTTATTTGGTGAATATGATAAAATAAATGGTGTAAGTGCTAATATAATGTTAGGTCAAATTCCACCTTGTGGAACTGGTGATACGGAAATATTAATGGATGAAGAAAAATTACAAAATATTGATGAAATAGAAAGCGATCACTATAATGAAATTGATGGAGGTTTATGTAATGAAGTGAATTTATCATTTAATTTTAATATACCAGCATCAAGTTTAAAAACAGTTGTAAATGAAGTTAAATTAAATGTAATAAATAAAAAAAAAAATAAAAAGGAATAAATATAGTAAAGCAATATTAACTAAATATAGTAAATAAATAGTAAATAAATAGTAAATAAATATAGTAAATAAATATTTATTTAATTTAAATAAAATGAAAGATGATATTACCGAAAATATAATATTATTTATTATAGCATTTTTAGGTTTTTTTTATTATAAATATTATAACCCTAATCAAATAATAGATAGATATTATAAAGTAAATTCAAAAACTGAATATTATTTAATAAAATATAATTTATTATTTTTAAAATTAATGATGATTTTAAATTTTAAATATATTGTTATATTTATTTTAAAAAAAATTTAAATAATCTATTTAATTATTTTGTTAACCATTTTTCTAGTAAAAAAGTAACTATTGAAGTAAGTGCTGAAAATATACTAATTATACCCATTATTTTTAAATTATCTTGTAAAGGTGGTATATTACAAGCTATTTCCCCAGTTTTTCCTATATTATAATGCATTAATGCTTCTATATAAAAGAAACAGCATGTCACTATAAATTGAATTATAACTATTTTAATTGCGGATATTTTCATTTATTACAAATAATATTTAAAAAATAAAATATTAATATTAAAATTATATTTTAATATTATAATTTTCAATATCTTCTTTTGTTATTAAAAGTTTTTGATATTTAGTTAGTTTTTTAAAACATTTATTAATAGTAACTTCGCTAATATCACATTTTTTAGATATATCCTTTTTTTGTATTCCAATATTACATAAATTAGAAACTAAAAATATAACACCTGCAGCAATTGATGTTGGTGCATTTTCACTAACAATAGAATATTCATCTGCTTTATTAATAATAGAATTAGATAAATTTAAGTATTTATCTGATATATTAAGATTACAACAAAATCTAACAATAAAGTCTTCTGGATTAGAACATACAACATTTGATTTTGTAATATCATGGAATTTTTTACATCCTTTTGTCATAGTAGTTACATCAATCTTGAAAACTTTTGCAATTTCTTTTGCACTTCGTGGAACATTATGTTTTTTACAACTCATATAAACGCTTGATGCAATTAATCCGTGTCTATTTACTCCCCTTGAAATTTTCTTTGTAGAAATATCCTTATATAGTATTTTTGCTTCATCTATAATTGATTGTGGAATTCCTGAATTTTTAGCATTTAAAGTAATATTATCTATTATTTCATAAAGACTTCTTTCTCTATAAGTTGTTGAATTCCATTTTTGATATTTTCTAATTTTATACATATAATAAGATGTATTATAATCATTGCTAATTACAGAACCTAATGATAACTCAGGTAATAAATCATTAACAGGCATCCCACATCTAGTAGGATCACTTTTTTTAGAATCATCATTTCCATAAAATCTCCATTCTGCTTGATTGTCTATAAATTTTTCTTGTACAGTATTACATCTACTGCAAATATAATTGTTTTCGTGTAAATTAATGTCAGTAGAATTACACTCATTATTAATACAATTATTAATATCGCTATTAATATCGCTATTAATATTTAAAGGGTTCTGATTTTGTAAATCAGAAAATAAATCCCAAATGTCGTCATATGTTTCTGATGAAGACATTATAAAAATAAATTGCGGTCTTTTAAGTATTTTTTAAATTATATTTGTATATAGTTAGTATATATTAAAATAATCTTAAATATTTTTCAAATTTTTTATTTAAAAAATATTTATATATTATATTTAATAATGTATGTTATCAAAAGAGACGGTTCACAAGAAGAAGTGAGTTTTGATAAAATTCTCCATAGAATTAAAAAGGTTTCGGATGATTTAGATGTTAATGTTCATGAAATTACTCAAAAAGTATGTGCACGAATTCACGATAATGTTAAAACATATGAATTAGATGAATTTGCTTCTCAATTATGTTCATCATTAATTCTTGAACATCCTGATTACGGAAAACTTGCTTCTCGTCTTCTTATATCTAATCATCAAAAACGAACCTCTCCATCATTCTCTGAAACAATATCCATTTTACATAATAATAATAATTTTGAAGGTATCAAAAATCCAATTGTATCTGACGAAATTTATGAAATCACAATTAAAAATAAAGAAAAACTAAATGATTATATTGATTATAGTCGTGATTTTTTAATTGACTATTTTGGATTTAAAACTCTAGAAAGATCCTATTTACTTCGTAAAGATGATATAATTATAGAAAGACCTCAACATATGTGGATGAGAGTTGCACTTGGAATTCACGGTAAAGATTTTAAAGATGCATTAGAAACTTATGATTTACTTTCACAAAAATTCTTCACTCATGCAACACCTACATTATTTAATGCAGGGACACCGCGTCCTCAAATGTCATCTTGTTTTTTACTTGATGTGGAAGATAGTATAAAAGGAATTTATGAAAATATAGGAGACTGTGCACAAATTTCAAAATATGCTGGAGGTATTGGTATTAATGTTCATGATATTAGATGTAAAGATAGTATTATTAGAGGAACAAATGGTAATACTGATGGAATTATTCCGATGCTTCGAGTATATAATGCAACCGCTAGATATGTTAATCAAAGTTCAAAGCGTCTAGGTTCTATTGCTGTTTATATTGAACCATGGCATGGAGACATTATGGATTGGTTAGATTTACGAAAAAATCATGGTGCTGAAGAAGAACGTGCAAGAGATTTATTTTATGCAATGTGGATACCAGATTTATTTATGGAAAGAGTTAAAGAAGATGGAATGTGGTCGTTAATGTGTCCAGATATATGTAAAGGTCTTTCATCTGTATATGGTGACGAATTTAAAAAATTATATACACATTATGAAAATGAAGGAAAATATATTAAACAAATTAAAGCACAATCTATTTGGTTTAAAATACTAGAATCGCAAATTGAAACTGGAACCCCTTATATAGCTTATAAGGATGCTGTTAATATTAAAAGTAATCAAAAGAATATTGGAACAATTAAATCGAGTAATCTTTGTATTGAAATTAATGAATTCACTGCACCGGACGAAATTGCTGTATGTAATTTAGCATCAATATGTCTTCCTATGTTTATTGATTATGAAAATGATAAACCCATATATAATTTTAAAAAATTACATCGTATTACAAAGATAATAACAAAGAATTTAAATAAAATAATTGATAGAAATTTTTATCCAGTTGATAAAGCATATCGGTCTAATATGAAACATCGACCAACTGGTATAGGGGTTCAAGGATTAGCAGATACATTTATTAAAATGAGAATACCATTTGATAGTTTGGATGCAACCGAATTAAATAAACGTATATTTGAAACAATTTATCATGGATCTCTTGAGTGCTCTATGGAACTAAGTAAAAAAAGAAAAAGACTATACGATGAAATGAAAATTTTAGCTACTACTGGATTAAATGAAAATTTAATTAAAATACAAGAAATTGAAGAACATTTAAATTTAAATAAATGGGAACGAAATCTATCTAAAAAGTTTAAAGGAGCATATTCTTCATATGAAGGTAGTCCTATTAGTCAAGGTATATTACAATTTGATATGTGGAATGCTAAACAAGATAATAAATTATACGACTGGGATGAATTAAGAGGACTAATAGTAGAACATGGTGTTAGAAATTCTCTATTAGTTGCGTTAATGCCCACTGCATCAACATCTCAAATTATGGGAAATAATGAAGCATTTGAAGCAATTACATCAAATTTATATAAGCGAAAAACACTTGCAGGAGAATTTATTTTAATTAATAAGTTTTTAGTTAAGGATCTTATAAAACTAAAATTATGGAATAATGATATGAAAGAAAGTATTATGATTAATGATGGAAGTATACAGACAATTTCTGGAATTCCAGATGATATTAAAAAAATATATAAGACCGTTTGGGAAATTAAACAAAGGGTAATTATTGATATGGCTGCAGATAGAGGTCAATATATATGCCAAGCACAATCTATGAATTTGTTTGTTGCAGAACCAAATCCAAATATCCTTACAAAAATGCATTTTTATACTTGGTCTAAAGGATTGAAAACAGGAATGTATTATTTAAGAACTAGACCTAAAGCGTCAACGCAACAATTTACAATTGACCCTAGAAAATCTAAATCAAATTTAACTAAAAATACAAATTACAAAGAAGAGGTTGAAGAGGTTGAAGAGGTTGAATGTTTAAATTGTGGTGCTTAAAATTTAATATAATTTTTATTTTACATTTCTGCAATAGCACTTACAATAAAAATAAAACTAAATAATATAGATAGTAATATATCTAATGAAAAATTACGTATTGAATATGCAACTATGGTCCATATAGCAATATATATACTATCTCCAAAAACAGCATTAATTCCCGAAGTTTTACCATAATTTTTAAAAAAATTTATCCATTTTGTATTATATGTATTTGGAATATTCGAAACAATATTATAAAATGATATATCTCCAATAAATTGAACTACTAAGAATACAGCAAAAAACTTTAAAATATTATTATGATTTTTAAAATAATAATTATATATACGATATGTTATAATTATTCCGACTAATACATAAAATAAATCGCCAGCAATAACATTATAAATATTAAAATCCTTAAAATTATACCATTTTTCAACATTTTTACCACCTACAATATTTAAATAGAAGTATCTCATTGGAAATTCTATAATTGAAAAAGATACAATCCAAATAAGCATATTATGTAATGAAAATTGTGTTAAATTATTAACCATTTAATAAAAAATAATATATTATTTTTTATTAAAAAATAAAATTTAATAAATTAAATAAAACTAAAATTATTTTGTATAAAATTATAAAATAAAAATGTATTTATTATAAATAATAATATTAAGAAATCTCTATCATATCTTAATTCATTTAGAGATGTTAATAGATTATATAAATATCCCTCTTCTTTTTTTACACCTCTTAGTTTAATCTCTAAATAACTAAAAGTGCATTTTGTGTAATCAAATAATATTTTTAATGTTACAAATAATAATAATTTTAAATATGCTGCTGGAATAGCTATATTTAAAATCATATGAAGTAATCCATAACTTAAAAATATTTTAACAAATTGTTTGATTATTAACTGATCCATTCTATTATATTATAAACATACTTTATTTGATGTAACTACTTTTTTTGATTTACCTCTTTTTTTATTATTTGAAGAACCTCCTACTACTTTAGTAGTTTCAGTTCTACCAATTATGGATGGCTGTGCTGGTTGTGCTGGTTGATAGGTTGGTTGTGCTGGTTGATAGGTTGGTTGTGCTGGTTGATAGGTTGGTTGTGTTGGTTGATAGGTAAGTTGTGCTGGTTGATAGGTTGGTTGTGCTGGTATTGAATGATACTCTTTTATAACTTTTACTTCTTTAAGGACTTTACACGGGTTAATAAATCCTCTATAAATTATATAACATGGCATACAAGCACATGCAAATAAAACATCGCAAAAACCATTAACATATGTTGTCCCGCTACCTTGTACTCTTTTTACTCGTAAACATGTATATAATAAATAAAATGTATAAAGTAATAATGAAATATGTACTAAAGACATCACAAATATATATATATAATAAGTCTCATTCCAATGACCTGTAAATTTTTCAACACCATATTTATTTTTAAATTTTTCTTCGAAGAATTTAAAAAGAGGTAATCTACTATTAATTAATTCTAATATATAACTCATTTTTATTTTATTAATAAAGATATATTATTTATTTAATAAATATTATCATTTTTTTCCCAAACAGGGTCTAGCCATTCTATATACAACATATACGTGAGGTGCACATAAAGCTACCATGAAATTACATATTGGTTCAGCACATTGCATGGCTGTATACAGTGCCCAGGCACAAATAAAAATATTTAATAATGTTACAATTATTAAATATACTTTAATGTATAATGGTACATCTTCTTGATAATAATCTTGGAATTTTTCGACATTAGTTCGTTTGGTCATATAAGCACCTATTATACTATTATCACTAATTACTTTATAAAAATCAGTTATTTTATTTATTGTGGACTTTTCCATTTTATTTAATAAAATATTTTTAAAAATAATAATTTAAGTTATTTATTTTACATATTTAAATATTCATGTTTAAAATTTTTTTATTTTCGCTATTTAATAATAATCCGTCTATACTTGCATTATCGGGTAAATCGCTAATTTCACTACCCGATATATTACTAAAAGTTTCAAGTCTATCATCATCATCATTTTCAATATCATTTAAAATATTTTCAATATTGGATGGACCTCTCATTTGGGTTTGAGAAGGTTGTTCGTGTTGTCTTGTAGGTGGTGGAGGCATTTTTTGCCCACCATTATTAAACATATTTGCAAACATTCCAGACATACCAGTTTGGTCTGTTCCACTTTCATGCATAGTTTTAGCAGTTGCACCTGCAAATTGTTTCATTAAATCTGGATTTTGTTTCATAACTTGATCCAGACCAGGTAATGATGATTTAAACATTGTATTTGTTAAATGAAACATGAAAGCGCTACCTGCTAAACTCATTAACAATCTTAATTCTGGAGCTGTTTTACTATCACCTTTATATTTATCGTGCAATTCATCAAAAATATCATCATAATCATCAATACCATCATTTACACTTTCAGACCATCCATCTAATCTTGCATTAACTGGATCAAATTTTGTATTTAAAAATTCAACACCAGTGACACATGCAACTAAAGCCTTTCGCTGGAAATTAATAGAAGCATCTGCTTTTTTATCATTATTAATTCTATCTAATTCCATTTTCATTTCATCTAAACTAGATGTTAATGAAAACTTTTGTGGTAATTTTACACCTCGTTTTTCAAGTCTATCAAATTGATAGAGTAGCTTTCGTTTCATATTCATAACATCTTCTTCAGTTCTAACCTTTTCCTCATAATAATTTTGTGTTTGTGGTTGAACCGGTTCTTGTTCTTGATATGGTATATTGTCAGAGGTATTATTTTTATTAAACTTATTGGTTATATTTTGAACATTATCATCATCACTTGATGAATCTTCATTCCAATTATTATTTAAATTTGATATATTTTTATTAGTATTATTATTAGTATTATTATTAGTATTATTAGTAGTAGTATTTTGATTAAAATCATTATCGCTAGAACTATCACTATCACTTATAATTCTACTTTGTTCGGATGTCATCGATAATATATCACCAGATTTCATTTTTCTTTTATTTACAATTAAATCAATTCCATCCATCGGGACCTCATTTAATGTACTAAGTTGTGGATGTAATAAATTTTCGTTCAATGATCCAAACCCATTCATTTTATTAAAAAAAATGGAGAAGTTTTAAATAACTTAATAACGCATAAATTAAAATTGTTTAAAAATAATAATACTTTATTATTAATATAATGAATGTAAAAACAAATGATAAGATATATATAAAACATGGCGAATTGAATATTCCTTTTATTGGTTTAGAAGAAGCTCTAATAGAATATAATGAAGAAAATATAAATAAAATTATTTCCAATGTTTTAAATTTATTAGATAAAGAAAAAATGTCTAAAGAAGAATATTACGATATTTGGACATCTCAAAATAATTTATTAAAACAGGATTATGGATTTATATCAAATGAAGGTGGTATTATATTTGAATTATCTTTAGCAAACTTTCATAGAAATAATAATGAATTGATGGACAAATTAGAAAAATATATTAATTTTTTTATTAATAAAAAGAATGAATATGTTACTGATGATGGTTATGCAAAACCTAAACAAAAGAAAAATAAAGATTTTAAGGTGTTAGAAGCTAAGACTGGTATTAAAGAGGAGAATATTGATCCATTAATGTCATTAGAACGAAATATTGATAATTTATTAATAATAATTGCTAATAGTAGACAAAAAAATTCAATTAAATTTAAATAATTATTGTTAAAAATTTATAAATAAAAATATATTTTATTATAAATGAGTAAAAAAAGCAAAACTTCTAAACCTGTTGTTGAACCTGTTGTTGAACCTGTTGTTGTTGAACCTGTTGTTGAACCTGTTGTTGAACCTGTTGTTGAAGAACCTGTTGTTGTTGAACCTGTTGTTGTTGAACCTGTTGTTGAACCTGTTGTTGTTGAACCTGTTGTTGAACCTGTTGTTGAACCTGTTGTTGAAGAACCTGTTGTTGAACCTGTTGTTGAAGAACCTGTTGTTGTTGAACCTGTTGTTGAAGAACCTGTTGTTGTTGAACCTGTTGTTGTTGAACCTGTTGTTGAACCTGTTGTTGAAGAACCTGTTGTTGTTGAACCTGTTGTTGTTGAACCTGTTGTTGAACCTGTTGTTGAAGAACCTGTTGTTGTTGAACCTGTTGTTGAAGAACCTGTTGTTGTTGAACCTGTAAAACCAAAGGTTCCAACTAAATTATCAGAAATAAATTTAAGCGAATATAGAGAGTTTTGTGTTATTGGTGATGGACGTAAACTAAAACATATGAAAGATGGTTATATTATTTATAATGATTGTAATTAATAAAATTTTTTCATAATATTTTCAAATAAATTTGTATTATCTTTATTATTTTCTAAATTCATTATTTCAATATTATAATATGTTCTTAAGTCTTCAACATTTTTAAAATTAATATCATTATAATTCAATATTTTTTTTTCATTGTTTATATAACCATATAAATCACTAATATTTACAATATTAAAATTTAAATATTTATAATTCGGTTTATTATCATCTTGAATTATTTCATTATATATATATTTTTTATAAAAATTTAATTGTTCCTTATTAAAAACTATATTTATATTTGATGTTTCTAAATAATATTTATTAAAAATTATAAATAAATTATTAAATATCAATTTGAAATTATTTCCATCTATTATTAATTTATAATATTCATCATTTTCTTTTTCAAGAACATAATTGTTTTTATTAATTAAATCAATAATTTCCTTAATTAATGTTAAATCATTATCTTTAATTTTATCAAATAATACTTCAATTTTAATATTTAAATTTTTATAAAATGGATTATTAATTTTTTTAAATTCTTCTTCATAATTTGTAGAAATAAATGTATTATATTCTTTAGATTTAGCTTCTACAATTTCATATTCTGTTTTTGGTTCGTTATCATCATTTATTTGTTCATCAAAAATTGATTCATCGTCGGTATTAATAGAAGAAGTGTCGGTGATATTGTTTTCTTCTAAATTACTTTCATCGCTACTCTCACTAATAGTTTTGTTTTCTAATTCATTTACATTATCATTATCATAGCTATTAAAATTAAGTAAAGTTTTACTGCATTGTAGAGGTTTTAATTTAGTTAACATTGATTGCATAGCATCTAAGTCATAATATATTTCTTCATTATTATTTTTAATAACATATTTATTATAAAAATATGAATCAATAATCGTATATGTAAAATAAAAAAAGGTAATTGTAATTGGTAAATTTATTAAAAATATTTGTTCGTCCATTTTAATAATAATATTTATTAAACTTTAAGTAAAATTTCACATGCTCCCTACGGGGCTCGAACCCGTGACCTTGGCGTAACTTAGTCAGTGGTACTGCTTATAAGCACCACGCTCTATCCAACTGAGCTAAGGGAGCTGTAAAATTTGGAAAAATAATTACTCTCGGCGGGAATTGAACCCACAACCTCAAGATTAGAAGTCTTGCGCGCTACCAATTGCGCCACGAGAGCAAATAGGGATACTTAATTCCCTAAATAATTAAATGTTAAATGTCTTTAAATAGTTTTAGACAAAATAATTGTTTATATTATTATAAACAATTCATGGAAATCCTCCAAACCGGAATCGAACCAGTGACCAATTGATTACAATTTAGACATCTACAGTCAATCGCTCTACCAACTGAGCTATCGGAGGTTCCATGAGTTGTTGAAAAAAATTAACGCTCTCTACCGGGATTGAACCGGTGACCTATCGATTAACAGTCGATCGCTCTAACCAACTGAGCTAAGAAAGCGGATGTATTAACATAATTTATAGTATTATATTATCTTTAAATCATTTTATATTATATTTATTTTATTATATATTATATTTTTATTTTACAATACTATTTAAATTTAAATTTATAAAATAATTTTATATAATTTAATTAAATGTCATTAAATGTCCAATTAGGACGAAGAATTACATTAGATGGTTTAGATCCAATAATTGCTACAAGAAATTTAATAAAATGGATTAATCTTGGTGTTGGAGAAGATAAAAATGTTGCATTAGGTCACAAATCTCAAGTGAGATTTGATAAAAAAAATCTAGTAGGATATAATGTAGGTATTGGATATGAATGTTTATATTATAATAGTACTAGTCAATATAATGTAGCAATTGGATATGAATGTTTAAGAGGAGGTACATCAGCAGATGGAGGAACAGTTGATACCAATTTATTTACTGGAAGTCATAGTAATGTTGCTATTGGTTATCAATGTGGTCAATTTGTTGGAAGTGGAGCAGAAAACAATGTATTAATTGGATATAAATGCGGACACTCTACTATATCAAATAAATTTATAGGTGATAATAATACTTATATTGGTTATCAATGTGGGTTAGTGAATATTGGAGGAAGTGATAATGTTGGTATGGGTGTAGATTGTCTAAAAGCAAATGAAGGAGGTTATCAAAATGTAGCAATTGGTAAAGAATGCTTACAAGCAAATATATCAGGACACTCAAATGTTGCAATGGGTTATCAATCATTATATTCAAATACAGCAAATAATAATACTGCAATTGGGTATCAATGTTCATATTGGAATTCAACTGGTCAATTTAATACTGCAATTGGGTATCAATGTTTAATGGGTGAAACTAATGTTTATACTGGAACAAATGCAAATGTTGCAATTGGTTATCAATGTGGTTTATTTGTTGGTGTTGGAGCAGAAAACAATGTATTGATTGGATATGAATGTGCTAAAGCTGCAACGGGAACTAGTAATGAATTTGTTGGTGATAATAACACCTATATAGGTTATCAATGTGGTTTAGTAAATACTGGAGGAAGTGATAATGTTGGTATTGGTACAAACTGTTTAGATTCTAATACGTCTGGTGATCAAAATGTAGCAATTGGTAAAGAATGCTTACAAACAAATATATCAGGACACTCAAATGTTGCAATGGGTTATCAATCATTATATTCAAATACGGCAAGTAATAATACTGCAATTGGGTATAAATGTTCATATTGGAATTCAAATGGAAATAGTAATGTAGCAATTGGGTATCAATGTTTAATGGGTGAAACTAATGTTTATACTCAAACAAATGCTAATGTTGCAATTGGTTATCAATGTGGTTTATTTGTTGGGAATCAAGCACAAAATAATGTATTGATTGGATATGAATGTGCTAAAGGTACAACGGGTGCTGGTGAATTTGTTGGTGATAATAACACCTATATAGGTTATCAATGTGGTTTAGTAAATACTGGAGGATTTGCAAATGTAGGTATTGGTACACAATGCTTATACTCAAATACAACTGGTTTTCAAAATGTAGCCCTCGGTAGAGAATGCTTACACTCAAATACAACTGGTTTTCAAAATGTATCAATGGGGTATCGAACATTATATCACAGTGTATTTGGAATATCAAATGTTGCGATAGGACATCAAGCATTATATTTTTCAACAAACTCAGTAATTAATGTTGCGATAGGAAGACAGGCGCTGTATAACACTACAACAGGCAGTAATAATACTGCCTTGGGGTATCAATCTTCTTTTTGTAATATAAATGGAAATTCAAACATATCAATGGGGTATCAATCTTTATATTGGAATTCTGATGGTAATTTAAATACTTCTATCGGTTATCAATCATTATATTCAAATACGGCAAGTAATAATACTGCAATTGGATATCAATGTTCATATTGGAATTCAACTGGTCAATTTAATACTGCAATTGGATACAAATGTTTAATGGGTGAAACTAATGTTTATACTCAAACAAATGCTAATGTTGCAATTGGTTATCAATGTGGTTTATTTGTTGGTGCAGGAGCAGAAAATAATGTATTGATTGGATATGAATGTGCTAAAGCTGCAACGGGAACTAGTAATGAATTTGTTGGTGATAATAACACCTATATAGGTTATCAATGTGGGTTAGTGAATATTGGAGGAAGTGATAATGTTGGTATTGGTACAAACTGTTTAGATTCTAATACAACTGGTTATCAAAATGTAGCAATTGGTAAAGAATGCTTACAAACAAATATATCAGGACACTCTAATGTTGCAATGGGTTATCAATCATTATATTCAAATACGGCAAGTAATAATACTGCAATTGGGTATCAATGTTCATATTGGAATTCTTCTGGTAATAATAATACTGCAATTGGGTATCAATGTTTAATGGGTGAAACTAATGTTTATACTGGAACAAATGCAAATGTTGCAATTGGTTATCAATGTGGTTTATTTGTTGGGAATCAAGCAGAAAATAATGTATTGATTGGATATCAATGTGCTAAAGCTGCAACGGGAACTAGTAATGAATTTCTTGGTGATAATAACACCTATATAGGTTATCAATGTGGTTTAGTAAATACTGGAGGAAGTGAAAATGTAGGTATTGGTACAAACTGTTTAGATTCTAATACAACTGGTTATCAAAATGTAGCAATTGGTAAAGAATGCTTACAAACAAATATATCAGGACACTCTAATGTTGCAATGGGTTATCAATCATTATATTCAAATACGGCAAGTAATAATACTGCAATTGGGTATCAATGTTCATATTGGAATTCTTCTGGTAATAATAATACTGCAATTGGGTATCAATGTTTAATGGGTGAAACTAATGTTTATACTGGAACAAATGCAAATGTTGCAATTGGTTATCAATGTGGTTTATTTGTTGGTGTTGGAGCAGAAAATAATGTATTGATTGGATATGAATGTGCTAAAGCTGCAACGGGTGCTGGTGAATTTGTTGGTGATAATAACACCTATATAGGTTATCAATGTGGTTTAGTAAATATTGGAGGAAGTGAAAATGTTGGAATTGGTGCAAACTGTTTAGATTCTAATACAACCGGTGAAGGTAATGTCTGTATTGGGGACCAAGCGGGAAATTCTATAACAACTGGTAATTATAATGTATGTATTGGATATAATACTGTTGTACCCACAATTACAGGAGACAACCAGTTAGCAATTGGTACAAATAATCTCATATGGATTTCAGGTACTTCAACCGGTAATGTAGGCATCGGAACTACAAGCCCAGATACAATATTAAATATTGTGAAAAGTGGTAATCCTAGAATAAGAGTGCTTGGCACGGGTGACAACGATACAGCTGGTATTCAACTCATGGAGAATTCAGTGAATGGTGGTGAATTAGTATATGATAACTCCAATAATAAGGTTCACTTGGGGTGTTATAATGACACTACAACCTTACGAAAAGACTTTACAATATTGCGGAGTAACGGCAATATCGGCATCGGAACTTCAACACCATCTGAAAAATTAGATGTTAATGGAGCAATAATAATTGGAGATGCTGCAGCAACAAATAATGGAACAATTAAATATGATGGTGATTTTCTAGGAAGAAAAGCAAGTCGTTGGGTATCTTTAACAGCTGGTAGTGAATATTATAGGATTAGAGGAAAAAGTCAAACTTTTTTTATCCAACAATATTGGCCAGGAATTTCATCACAAACAGTATGGCAATGGGATAAAGATACAAGTTCAAGTATATTCCAAAGTTCTTATTCATTATTAAGTTGGATTTCTGATACATTATTTACATTTAATAAAATTGGAATTTATAGAGTAGTTATACAACAAATGGTTTATGCAGATGATTCTCAACAAACAAGAGGTATGAGTGTTAATATATCTACTAGTTCTCATACTACTCTTAAAGACTGGGCTCAATGGTTTGAAGCATATGCAAGTGGGAATGATAGCTATGGTATATTAGAAAATAGTGCTCTTATAGAAATAACAAGTACTAGTACTCAGTATAAATGGAGTTGTGGCTGTGGTAATAATAATGGAGTTTATCATAAACAGCAAGATTGCTATTTTTGGATAGAATTAATTGAAGAAACATAATACTATATAAAATATATAATATATATATATTAAAAAATATGAATAATGATAATACTTCTAATGAAATTTATTTATTAAAAACACTAAAATTACTAACTAATGATGTAGAATATGTATCTGGTTCAACATATGAAGATATTGTATGGAAAACAAATGCTACAAATATTCCAACAAAAAATGTAGTTGATGCTAAAGTACTTGAATTAAAAAATGGAAAACCATTGCGTCTTTTGAGAATAGAAAGAAATCAATTATTAACAGATTGTGATTATAAAGCTATGCCAGATTATCCATATTCATCAGATATAGTAAAACAAGCGTGGCTAACTTATCGTCAGACACTTCGTAATTTACCATCAAATTCTTCACCGCAATTAGATGACGATGGAGAATTAACTAATGTAAATTGGCCAACACCTCCATCATAATGTATTAAAAAAAACTTAAACAATTTTAAATACAATACAAAATTAGAAGCTGGTGAGCCAGTATATATAGCTTGTTTTGTAGGTTGCACTTATCATTGCGGATAATTTAAATAAAATGTGAAAGTTTTAAATAGACCTAATAACTATATATAATCAATTATAATGGCTTTTTCAAAAAGTTCAAATGACAACAACTCCGATACTATTAACATCACATTGAAAAATGCTAACGATGCAAAATCAGAAATAACGAAAGTTTTATCACCCAGATTAGATTCAACAAGTTATATAATCGATTTAAACCAACAATTGTTATCTGGTAATAGAGAATTAGTAATTGAAAATAACACATTAAAAAAAGATTTAGTGAAAAAAGATGAAGAACTTGAAGAAAATGATGATGCAATTGGTAGAGTTGAGAAGTCTAATGTATATCTAAAAAATCTTCTAAAAAACTTTTTAGAAATGTCTAAACTTTTTCAAGAAATTTCAGAAAAACGTAAAATAATTTCAGATGAAAATTTTAGTGCTATTAAAATTTTTAAAGATAATGTTAAAAAATTTAGATATACGGTAATTTCAATTTACTTTATATTTTTCACAATTAGTATAATGGTAACTCCATTATATATAGTATGTGGATTTGTAATATATTCGGTATTACCAATTACTTTAATTGAATATAATATTATGGAATTTAAATTACCTTCAAACGAAAATAACATTATTAAAAACATACAAAAACAAATCAAAGAATTGGATTCATCACAAGATTATATCCACGAATTTATTGATCAGGTATAAATATTAAAAATAAAAAAAATAAATAAATAAAAAATAAAGATAATATAATAATATTATTTTTTATTAAATTTTTATTGCACAAAATTATATAAAAATTTTATATTAAATTAATTTAATTCAAAATGAATGTCAAAGAAATAGAAATAGACAATATTACAACACTTGCAAATTTCATTATTGAAAATAAAGGAAATCAAATTGTAGTAGAAAGTAGTGATTTTAAAAATACTCGTGATCTTTTTTTTTTTTGCGTCGAAATTACAACAAAAATATTTTCAATTAAATATGGTGACGATAAAGGAGTGGTTAATATAGACCAGTTATCGCAAGAAGAACTTAAATTAATAAAAGATTATTTATTAAATGCTGCAATTGAAATGGATGTTAAAATTTTAGAAACTGATTATAATGAAGATAGAACAAGTATTATTTATAATATACCTAATAATGATTTGAAAAAATCTGAAATTGAATTAAATGAATATAGCGTATCTATAAAAAAAAACAAAAAACATTTCAATATTAAATACAATATTATCATAATGAATTAATCATATTTATAAATAAAAATGTGATTAAAATGAAATGAGAATTAAAAATACTAATATAATGAGACAAACAAAATTAAATGAATTTTTCTCAACCGAATCAAATGAAGTTTCAATGAAAGACTTAAAGGTTAATAATGATACCGATAAAAAAAAGCAGACCTATTTATTAAGATTTGATGGTGCAAGCAAAGGTAATCCAGGTAAAGCTGGTTCTGGAGCAGTGTTATATTTAAATAATGTTGAAATATGGAATGGTTCCAAATATATAGGTAATAACTATACCTGTAATTATGCAGAATATTATGGGCTTATAATTGGGTTAGAAGAAGCAGTTAAAAAAGATATTAAATATTTAGATGTAGAAGGTGATAGTTTACTTATTATAAATCAACTTAAAGGTAAATATAGTGTTAAATCAAAAAATTTAATAGATTTATATACAAAGGCTAAAAAATTATCTAAATTTTTTGATTATATTACATTTTCTCATATATATAGAAATCATAATGTAAGAGCAGATGAATTAGCAAATTTATTAATTCCTAAATAAAATTTAATAAAAAATTTATATTTTATTTAATGTTGGAAAACTATATCTATATTTCCATAATTTATTTTTATTTTTAATTAAAAATTTATTATATAATTCTTTCCATTCTTCACTCCAGTTTCCTTTTTTATAATTACTCATTTTTAATAGATAATTATCAGAGGTTATATATGGTTTTCTCATTGTTTTTGTTGTTACAAAAAAAACCATATCATATACATTTTGATACATAACCCATTCATAACTATCTATAGAAAACTCAATAAACCACTTTAAACCATCAACCGGTGTTATTTCTCTTAAATTCATATAATTCCCCATTACCATCAATCTTTCAATATGATGTAAATACCCAGTATCAAATGCTTTTATTATTGTATCATCAACTATTTCATTACCAGTTGTTCCATCATACCAAGATTTATTTAAATTATTATTATAATTAAAGTAAGGAGTTTTTAATGCTAATTTATAGTCAATATAATTATAACAATATAATTGATATTCTCTCCAAAATAATTGTCTAATATAACCTTCATAACTATTTATTGGTATTTTATTTTTATGCTTATTAATTTCATTAATGATTTCAATTGGATTAATTAATCCAATATTTATGGATGATGATAATATAGAATGAAACATATAAGATTCATCTTTTTTAATATAATCTTGATAATCTCCAAAATTATTAAATTTATTTTTTATAAAATCCATTAAAAATGATTTAGCAGACTTATGAGTTACTGGATAAATAAAGTTATCGGTATTTCCATAATTTTGTGTGAAGTCCTTATCAACATCGACCATTGTATTTTTTATAAAATCATTATCTATTTTATCTATTTTTTTTAATCCAGGAATTACTATATCTTTCGGCATTCTTTTTCTATTCTGTTTATCAGTAGATTTAACATTTGGTAAAATATTTAATTTTTTTTTAGACCATATATAAAAATTGTTAAATATAAATTTATCAGTTTTTTTAAAATATTCATCATGTAAATCTTTATTTAATAAAAAATTTGGATTATAATATTCTTTATTAGGTTTTAAGTTTAAATTATCAGCACTTTTAAACATTTCATATTTATCTAAATTAAATTTTTCATTAAATTTAATTAAATTTACTTTAAAATTATTATCTTTTAAATATTTTTTATAATATTTCATAGATGCATAATGTAATATTAATTTTTTTTTATTAAATTTATATTTTGTAAAATATTGTGGATGTTCATATAATGTTATTTTATATTCTGAATTTGTAATTTTATTTTTAATTAAATATTTAATATCAAATAATTGATTTGGTAAAATTAAAAAATCATTCATTTATTAAAATAAATATAATTTAACTTAAATAAAATTTGATTTATATTTTTAATTAAAAATATTTAATTAAAATTAATAATATAACAAAATGCCATCTGAAATTAAATTTAAAGATTTTCCAGAATTTACTCCTAATTTAACACCTAAAGAAATATTTATGTTAGGTTCATTTCATGATCAAGGTGGTTATTGGAGAGATATAAAATCAACATTTTATAAAAATATATTAAAAGATACTTGGAAAAAATATATAATAAAAGGGAAATGTTTAGAAGGTGTAGATATTGATTTACTAGTAACACCTGAATCAATTAAAACTAAAAAAGATAAAATTAAATTAAATAAGTATAATAAAAAAGCAGGAACTAGTTTAGATTATTGGCATCAACAAAATTGGATGAGAAAACAGGATCCTTATGGATGGGTTCAATGGTATTGTGAATTTTATGATGGTAGAAGATCACCAGATGATAAAAGACAAATCATGCGATGGGTTAATTTTACTGGAATTAATTCAAATGGTAATATAGGTAGATGGAAAATAAATTTAATGAATAAAATAAAAAATTCAAATACAACTTATGATGATGAAAAAATATCCCCAACTATAAGACAATCGTTACAACATTGGGCGTATCAATTAACTGAAAAAGACTATAATATGTATAAAAATACTACATAAATTAAAAATTTGAAAATAAATATATTTGATATAATATTAAATATAAATTATGGAAAATAAACAAGAATGTGGGCTAAAAAAAAGAGATGGTAAAAAGAATTTTGATAAATTTTATACAAAAAAAGAAATAGTAAAAATATGTATTCAAGATATTAATAATAATATCATAATTAACAAAGATGATTTAATAATTGAACCTAGTGCTGGTAATGGATCATTTATAGATAGTATTAAAGATTTATCAAGTAATAATATATTTTTTGATATATTACCAGAACATAAAGATATTATAAAACAGGATTTTTTAGAATATAATTTTAATGAAATTAGAGAAAGATATAATAAAATACATATAATAGGCAACCCTCCATTTGGAAGACAATCATCAACTGCTATTAAATTTATAAAATACTGTGAATTTGCAAATTCAATTTCTTTTATACTCCCAAGGAGTTTTAAAAAATATAGTATGATGAAATTTTTTCCAAAATGTTTCCATTTATTAAAAATTGTAGATTTACCAGATAATAGTTTTATTGTTAATGAAATAGAGCATAATGTCCCATGTATTTTACAAATATGGGAAAAGAGAGATTATAATAGAATATTACCAAAAAAAATAAATCCTAATAATAATTATGAATTTGTTAAAAAAAATGAAAATCCAGATATATCATTTAGAAGAGTTGGTGTATATGCTGGTAAAATAGATACAACAATAGATAAATCTGAACAATCGCATTATTTTATTAAATTTAATAAAAATATAAATAATGTAAATGATATAATAATAAAGTTAAATACTATTAATTTTGAAACAAATAATACAGTAGGACCAAAATCGATATCTAAACAAGAGATAATTAAAGAATTTAATAGTAAACTAACAGAGAAGGACAATCTTAATGTTTAGGATTTCTATTTCTTTCACCACTAATAATTGAATCAAATATTTTATTACTTCTAATAATACATTCAGTTGATGTATATTTAATAAAATCTTTACATAATTCTTCAAATTTAGGAAGTGAACATTGAACTCGCGATTGTTTAGAATCTACTTTTGGAGATATATTTATCATCATATTATAATCTTTTTTAATTTTATTTTTCATATTAAGATAATCATATATAATTTTTGCATCATCCCCTGATGTTTTTCTAGGTATTTTTTTTACATTATTTACATATTCTTCTAATATTTGGTAAGTAACATTACCAAAAAGTTTTTTATGCAAATCTTTACAGTAATCAATTTCATAAATAATTTTTATTTTTTTTGTATCATCACATTGTTCATATTTAACTACAATAATTGTATTTTTTTCAATAAAATTATAGTTAAAAAAACGCATAATATCACCACAATCAATATTATTAGATTTAGTTGCTTTTATACTGATATTTTCATTTGAATCAAATTTATTATTATATTTTGAAATATCATGCGTATTTGTATCATTTGATTTTTCTTCTAAATCAAATACTTTTTTTCTGATTTCATTTTCAATAGTAAAACCATGTTTTTGACTTTGTCCTTCCGTAATGACTTTTTTTTTAATTTGTGAATCATTATTTGTTATTTTTTTTTCAATATCATCTTTAATAAATAAATCTATTAAATTATTAATTTTATCATTATCATCAATTTTTCCTTTTAAAAATGTTTTAAGTTCTTGACAAACCAAGTTTAAAGATTCTATGGATTTATTATCAATATCGTTAATTAGGGATTTTACCATTATTTGAATTAATTGTATTTTAAATTTCATTGTTAATTCAATTTTTTTTTTCAAATTTTATTTAATAAAATAATATTATAATAAATGTTAAAATGGTTATATCAATGTTTTGGGTATTTTAGTTTAGTAAATAAAGAAAGCATTATAGAAAACCCTACAATAGAAGAGAAAAATAAGATTAACAATAATTTACGAAGAAAAATATGCCAAACATGTTATCAAAAAAGGGCATTATATTTCCGAGAACCAGATACAATGCCAACACATTGCAGAGTGTGTAAAGTAGATGGAATGAAAATTTTTATTTTAGGAAGATAAGAATATGAAGATAAGAAGTTGTTAGGTTATAATATTTTCATTTAAAAATTTAATATAAAATTTATATTAAATGTTATCGAGAACATATAAATTTTTATCACAATATAATATAATTAGATATCATTATTTAATTAATAGACAAAATATACAAAGTTATTACGACAATGATTTAAAGGATGAATTTAATAACAATTTTAAAGAATATTTAAATCCATCTGAATGTGTTAGGTGTAAAATAAACCGACCTATTTATGATAAAGTAGGTATTGGTAAACTAACACACTGTATAGAATGTTGAAAAAATATTATTTATTTTTTATTAAATAATATAAATATTTTATTATTTATAATAAATGATAAATTGTAAAATTATTATATTAGTATGTATTGTAATTATTTTAGTTAATTTAATAATATCAATTTTTAATCAAAAAAATACTGAAAACTTTACTATTGATCCATTGAATAATAATTTAGAAAAGACACAATCATATGTATTATATATTCCAAAAAGAGAAAAATACATAAAAGATGTTATGGGAAAAATAGGTGTGGATGCAAAATATATATTAGGACCTCCTAAAGAAAAAGTTGATAGGGTTAAATTATTAGCGGATGGTATGTTATCAAAAAAGTATTATGATATGAATAAAAAAGAGGAAAAGGGAGAAGTTGCTGTATTCTTAGGACATGTAAGTATTTTAAAAAAATTCTTAAAATCAGATAATAAATATGCTCTTATATTTGAAGATGATATATTTTTACCAAAAAAAGTAGAAGAGCAAAAAGAAATGGGTGAAAAGATTAAACATTTAATACAAAATATACCAAAAAAAGCAGATATGGTTTATTTTGGGTATTGTTTTGAAGATTGTAAAAAAGCAAAACCTTATAAAGAAAATCCAGATTTATTCAGTCATGCCATATCTCCAGTATGCTTACATTCTTATTTAGTAAGTAGAGAGGGAGCTAGAAAATTATTGGAATTAATAATACCATTGACACAAGGTATTGATGTAGCAGTTCTATACCTTATACAACAGAAAAAAATAAATGCATTTACAGTTAATAATCAATATTTACAAGTTTTACAAAATAGAAAAGATTTAGGAAGTGATATTAGTAATATTGAACATGCAGCCGATATCCCTACATGTAGAATTGGTAATTGGACCGGAAATCCTAGAAATTAAAATGTGAAAGTTATAATTATAAATTATTAGTATTAATCATCATGACTAACTCTTTCACTTCAATTTATATCTTGAAACTACAAGACAATAAATTTTATGTTGGAAAAAGTAATGATGCAAAAAAAAGAATCCATCGCCATTTTAATGGCGAAGGTAGTATATGGACCAAAAAATATCCTCCTATTAAAGTTGTTGAAGTAATTGATTATTGTGACAATTTTGATGAAGATAAATATACTTTAATGTATATGTCAATTTATGGAATGGAAAATGTAAGAGGTGGAGCTTTTTGTTCAATTGAATTAGGGGGTGCAGATAAATATATTTTAACACGAATGATTTGTGGGTCTACAAATAAATGTGTAAAATGTAAGAAATTTGGACATTATTTCACAAATTGTCCATTAAATACTAATAAAAGAAGAATTATTAGTATATCTACCGAAACAGAAGAAGAAACAGAAGAAGAAAGTGAAGAAGAAACAGAAGAAGAAAGTGAAGAAGAAACAGAAGAAGAAAGTGAAGAAGAAACAGAAGAAGAAAGTAGGAAAAATGTTCCTTTAACAAGAAGTAATAAAAGGAAATTAGAAGAAACCCAAAAAAAAAATAAAAAACAAAAAAAATAAAAAACCAAAAAACAAATATATATTACAATAAATAAAAATGTCATTGTTACTAAAACAAAATGATGAAAACTCCATTTTTTATTCAATTAATTCAATTAATTCAATTAATTTAATAAATTCAATATTTATTTTAATATTAGTTTCTAGTTCTGGATTAGTAGGAGATATATTAAGTTGTAAATATACCAAATTTATAATGAATAATATATACATCAAACATTTAGTAGCTTATTTAACAATATATTTATTAAGAACTAATTTATTTACATATAATGAACATCCATTAATTAATTTAAGAAGGTCTTTATTACTTTATATTCTATTTTTAATTTTAATGAGGCAAAATTTGATATTTACATCTATATTATTTACTTTAATATTTTTAATACATTTTTTATATGAATACTCTAAATATTACAATTTTCATAATAATGATGATAATAAAAATAAAAAAAATATAAATAATATATTAAGATTCTTAAGTATTATTGTTATTATATTATCTTTAATCGGATTAGTTATTAACTATTACGAAAGAAAAAATGAATATGGTTCAAATTTCAATACTCTTAAATTTATTTTAGGAAATATTTCTTGTTCAAAATAATTTATATAATACTAAAAAATTCATATATAAAACATATAAAAATAATACCTCACTTAATATTACATTTTGTTATAATTACCTAAACAGCCATATTACCTTTAATTGTAGGATGACTAAAATATCCAATTAAATCAAAGTCATCAATAGAAATATCATTTATTTCTTTATTTTTTACTTCTGGATTTACCCATAAACAAGGTAGTGATAATGGGATACGTGATAATTGTTCTTCCATTTGTTTAGTATGGGTTGCATAAATATGTGTATCACCGGTAGATATAATTAATTCTTTAGGTTTCATATCACATATAGTTGCAAATAAATAAACTAATATTGCGTATGATAAAATATTGAAAGGTTCTCCCAAAAACCAATCGGCAGAACGTTGGTACATATGACCAGATAGATACTTAATACCTTCTATTTCTTCTACAAAAAATTGAATGCTTACATGACAAGGTGGTAAACATGTTTTATCTAAATTATTACTATTCCATGCACTTAAAAATATCCTTCTGGAGAAAGGATCATTTTTTAATAAATCTAATACATATTTTACTTGGTCAAATCCTTTTCCAGTATAATCAGTATTACAATCTTTATACTCTGCACCAAAATGTCTCCATTGGAAACCGTAACATGCACCACAATCACCTTCTTCTAAATGACTTAATCCATTATTGTCTAAAAAATCACGTGAACTATTACCATCCCATATACGTATTTTTTTTTTTTGTAAATTTTTATTATTGGTATCACCTTGTAAAAACCATAATAATTCATTCACACATGTTTGAAATGGAACTCTTTTAGTAGTTAATATTGGTATATATTTAGATATGTCATATCGTGTATGTGTACCAAATATTGAAAATATACCAGTTCCTGTTCTATCAATTCTATAATTTCCATTATTTAAAATATTATTTGCAATATCTAAATATTTTTTATCAATATTAACTGATGATAATATGTCTTTTTGGAATATACAATAACGGAAAAATACATTTTCATCTTTATTGTAGTGTTTTTCTGAATAATTTATTAATTTAAAATCAGATGATAATTTTGGGAAAAAAGTATCACATTTATAATCTTTATCCAAATATGTTAAATATATTTTATTAAATTGAAGTTCAAAATATGTTGTTTTTTCAAAAAGTTCAAAAAACAATTCATAAATTTTTTGACCTCCTATTATAAAAATTTCTTTATTTTTATAAACTGGATTACTATTTACCAAATTATAAATAGTTGTTAATTTAAAAAAATCATCATTATTAGATATTTTTAAATATGTTTTATTATCTGTTTTAAAATTAAAAAATTTTAAATTAGTATAGGTGTGATTATTTTTTAAAAGTTCTTTATTATTAGTTAATACTAAATTTAATCTATTTTGTAATGGTCTAAATTGGAATGGAATTGAAAAAAAAGTTTTACTTCCCATAATAACTATATTGGAATTTGTTAAATTCTTAAAATATTTTAGTTCTTCGCTTATATACCAGGGTATATTATTATCTTTACCAATACCTAATTTTTTATCAGTTGCAACAATAAAATTAACTAAATTATAAAGCATTGTTATAATTTATAAAAATAACTATTTATTTTTAAATATTAATTTAATTATTAAGATACTGTTTCTCCATCTTTTACTGTTTCTCCATCTTTTACTGTTTCTCCATCTTTTACTGTTTCTCCATCTTTTACTGTTTCTCCATCTTTTACCTTCTGTATTTTGTATAGATTCCATAATCTAGCAACCTCTGTTAAAACTTCTTTATTATTTAATTGTGGGTTATTTTCTCTAACTGGTTTACTATTTTCACGCATGAATAAGTTATATTCACTAGGTAGTCTAGTAGTTTTTTTCTTTTTCTTTTTATTTTGTATAGTTGTTAATAAACTATTATCTGATATTTGATCCTTAATATTAAAAAAAATTTGGTTTAATTGTTCTAGTTGTTTATCATCTAGTTCAATTTCTTCTAAAATGGAAGTTTTAATTAAATCAACAACATAATCATTTGCATCTTTAATGAGAAGATTAAAACAATTTATAGCTCTCTTTGCATCGGTTAATTTATACATATTACATTATATAGACGAATTCTTCTTAAATGTATTTTTTAAAGAACCCATATTAATATGATGCTATTTGGTTTACTAAATTTATATGATGTAAATCTTGTTTATTTCTATTAGAATCTAATTGATGAATAGTTTGATACACAATATTATTAAATTTCTTTTTATGCAACTTAATAATATCTTGGTGTGATAATGCATAATTATAATATCTTATATCCGCAATTTCACCTGGTAGATTATTATATACATTTCCACTTGTATCTTTACTATTTTCACCTAATATTTTAAATTGACTACCATCAGGAATTTTTAACATTTCTCCTTCTAAAATTTTAATATCTAATAATGTATCATTTAAATAAACAGATAATTCTACGCCATTTGGATGATTATTTTTTTTATAATCTATATAATCTTTAATCACAACCGATAACATAAACCATGTATCATGACTGGTAATATCAAATAATTTTTTATCAATTACTACTTCTTGTCGACCATTATTTGTTTTAAAATCAATATTTAATTTTCTTGAATCGCTACCAAATTTAATTTTAAATGAACCCACTTTATTTAAAATTTCTTTATCTATATAAGTATTATTTTTCTTATTAAACCAAAATGAATACGTAAATTGATTACCACCCATTTTATTTATAGAAGGTGCAAAATTAACATATTTTGAATCACTTCGTATACTGGTATTATAAATAATTGGTAGTGAGGTTTCCATAGAAACAACCCCTTTTATTAGTAATAATTCTTGATCATATGTGTCATTATTTTTTATAATTTGGTCAATATTACTACCATCTAACTCTTTTTCAGGAAAAAAATAAGGTTGATAATATTTGATATATAATATTAGTATCATTCCTGATAAAAAAAATGATGATATTAATATTAAAGGATTAATTAACATTGAAGGTATACCCATATTATTTATTTATAATAATATAATTTTAAAAATAAAACAATAAAAATAAAACAATAATAATATAATAACAAAATTACTTGTCACAAGTTTTTTCTTCCCCTTTTTTATAAATTGGATATCGGAACTTATATTCAAATCCTAATGTGTCTAAAATTCCTTCACTTTCAACTGGTCCATCATTATATATTTGTCTGATATCACTAGGTGTTTTTAAACTATAATTATAAAATTGAACTTTAGAAATTAATGCATCTGGTGGGTTTTCATTGCCAACTTTACCAACTTTTATAATTCCTTTAGTTTCTGAAATAAATGATGTAGCTGTTGGAGTGCATCCAGCTTGTTTAAGATCAATTAATAATGTTTTGTATATGTCACCATCTAAAAATATAGTAATTCTATTATTATCAACATTAATTATAACATTTACCCATCTTTTAAGAGGAATATAATCAATAATTATAGTTCTATATGCACATTTGCTTTCGTGAAAATCATCTGTAATAGTTGTCTTAGGTATAGAATTGCCAGTAATAAGGGCAGCATCACTAGTTCTAATTTTTATTATAAGTTTATTAGTATTTTTTTGTAAATATACAATTGGATTTGCATCCAGAAATATGTTTGTATTTTCGCTTTGGTCAGTTCTCATAAATACTAATTTATGATTACTACTACTACTGCTATCAATAGTTCTTAAATACATCCAAAATGAATATGTGAATTCATCCGTAAAGGTAGCTGGTAATTTTTCACTAAATTCTAAACTTTTTAATTTTGGTTCAGTTGATAAATCGGTTGGTGATGGAGATAATGTATAATAAAGAAATTCAGGTCTATTTAGAACAATTACCATTTGAACTAATATATATATCATTACACCAAATGATATAAATATTACTAAATTATTTATTGCATTTGATGAAAGTTTTGATGTAAAACTTCCCAGATTATTAGATCCAGATAAATTTTTAATAAAGTCCATTTATTATTATAATATATAAAGATTTTTCATTTAATATTAAATTTATTATTAATATTATTATTGATAATATTATATTCTTTATTATATTTTTTTAAAATATCTGAATATTCTTTATTTTCTAATATTTCTAGTATTGTATGTTTTAAATTTTGTGGTGTTTCTCCATTTATTTTAGTATTTGTAAAAGTTTGAAGTAAGTGTTGTATTATATAATCAAAATAATTTGAAGATAAATTATAATCATCTAATATCATAAATTTTTTTTTATTATAATTATATCTTAAACTATATTTTGTTAAAACTTGAGTAAAATTCATTTTATTAAACTCAGTATGTTTTAATTTTGAATAATAATGGTTTAATTTATAAATTTTAATAATACTCATTATATTATAAAGTTTCCAATTTGTTGTTTCAAATATTTTATTTTCAAGTTTATCACTAATACATAAATCTTCTAATGTATTTTCATAAATATCGATGATATTACCGTTACTTATTTCTTTCATTTTATTTTTATTAAATATTGTAAACATATTTTCATGTAATAACATTGATAATAAAGAAATATCATTTACAATTATTTTTTCTAACTCTTCGATTGGATATTTATTTTTTATTATATTATTTATAATATCGTATAAATCTGAATCAACATCATTATAATCAATAATATTTTCACAATTAGTTAATAAATTATCTAGATTTAATAAAATATATTTTATATTAAAATTAGTATTTTTAATTATTTTTTTTATAGTATTTAATTTATCATTATTTAATTCGTAGTTTTCATTTGAATATATTTGAATTATATATTTATAACATTTATCCATCGGTGGTTTGGATATATAAAAAACTTCTGCCTTTTTTCTTAGGTCATTAAATTTCCTTGAATAAATTTTATTAATTACACATATTACTGGTATATTATGTGTATCAATTTTTGATAAATAATTTATTATAGTTTTATTATTTGATAATACTTCTAAATCATCTATAAATATAAGTTTTTTTTCTTTTTTAAAAAAACTTGTAATGCTTTTTAAACAAATATAATCATCAATTTGTTTTTTAATCATATCATTATCAAAAAATTCTTTATAATCATAATTTAACTCTTTAAATATCTCTTTTAATAATGTGGTTTTTCCAGTTCCACTATAACCAATACAAATTATAATTTTTTTGAAAATAGGTTTATTTAATCGACTTTTAATATCATTTACAAATTTAAAATGACCAATAAAATCTAATGAATTTTTTGGTTTATATTTATCAATTAAATTAAACATTGTTAATTTTATTAAAAATTAATTTTTAAAAATGAATTATATAAAGTATTATATTAATATTTAAATTCAATTTTTATTTTTATAAGGAACGGGACATCCTAGTTGAAAATCGGTCCAATTATCTAAAACCTTTTGATGATTTTTCATAAAATTTCTAATTTTATTGCATTTTTCAATTCTATTTGGAAATTTATTAAAGCATCCATTTATTATAATGTCATTTTCATCTTTACAAAAACTGTCATCACCATTTAACATAAATTTTTTTTTAGACCAACTTGGTGTTGTTGAACCAGAACCAGAACCCGTTGTTGTTGGTGCTGTTTCAGGTGCTGTTTCAGGTGCTGTTGTTGGTGTTGTGGTTGTGGTTGTTGTTGTTGGTGTTGTTGTTGTTGATGGTGCTGTTCCAGGTGCTGTTCCAGGTGCTGTTCCAGGTGCTGTTCCAGGTGCTGTTCCAGGTGCTGTTCCAGGTGCTGTTCCAGGTGCTGTTCCAGGTGCTGTTTCAGGTGCTGTTTTTTCACTTGTAGGTAAAATAGAATTGTTCTC
>Ga0209710_1000344_pt1 | contig 47348 bp, 46 predicted proteins | sample ArcticOcean_MG_C_5_FD_187436 | JGI IMG/M metagenome (GOLD analysis project Ga0209710, IMG submission 187436) | Marine microbial communities from western Arctic Ocean - ArcticOcean_MG_CB4_138 (SPAdes) (version 2) | ecosystem: Environmental > Aquatic > Marine > Oceanic | place: Arctic Ocean...
GATTAAGTTAATAGTTATAAAAATAAACTTTTAATATAATTGTTGCAACTGAGCATGTATTTAAGACATAATACTGTTTTCTATTATAGGAGTTAGGAAAAATGGCGAAACTAAAGAACAAATTAAATTACATACTTGCATTGGCAGTATCTGGATTGGGAATATCCTCAACAGACACTTATGCTGATGACGAACCAAAAAGCGCAGGCTCAGACGACAAAGCGGCTAAAAGTGCTTCTGGCGGTCTTAGTGCTGGCGCAATTGCAGCAGCAGTAGCAGCAGCAGCAGCTATAGCAGCAGCATCGGATTCAGGCAGCTCAGCTCCTGCACCAACACCTGCACCAACACCTGCACCAACACCTGCACCAACACCTGCACCAACACCTGCACCGACACCTGCACCGACACCTGCTCCTGCACCGACTCCTGCACCTACAGTTATAGAGGAATATTCAACTTCAACTAATATTCAAGTGGGAATAGCAACATACACTAATGCTGTCGGAACACAGATAGTAACTGGTACAGCAACAAGAGAAGTGTCTGGAACTCCAGCTGTTACAGGTATCGTAACTGCTACAGCTACTGCATCTGGAACTTCAACTAAGGGTGGCGTGCTTACTGATTACAGATACACTCTATACGGAGACGGTCTCGACGCCGATAATCCAATACCTTCTGATGTTGATGGTCAAGATGCTAATGGAGAATACTACACTGATTCTACAAGGGATGATGCCGATGGTGATGACATTGTCTACATCATATATGAGGTAGAACTATATCCTGAAGTTGTTATTACTGAAGCTGTACCAGCTTCAGAAGAAGAATACGTTGTTGAAAACGTTGTTCCAGCGTCTGTCACTCTGCCCGATACCATATACGAAGAAAGAGCTACAGGAACTACAGCCTCGAGAACAGCAGAAGGTAGTTAGTAGATACATTTAATAATAAAAAACCCCAATTTATTTGGGGTTTTTTTTGGCCAATGAAAAGATAGGCTCTACTTATAGAAGAACTCAATAACTACTTTAGGCATTCTAGGGTGAATGTATTGCTCAGTTTTTATGACTCGCCCAGTTCGATCTACCCAGTAAAAATTCTCTTTGTTCCAGGTTAATTCTCCCGAACTAAAGCTTTCTTTATATAGCATTGTATTGAAGAAGGATTCATCTATGCCTACTTCAGTTGTCGAGAGGGATTGCTGAATTATTGCATGTGGATTATCCAGCTGAAGCAAAATTTCATTAAATGTGCTTAATTCAGGATTAAAATCACGATATGAAGAAGGGCCTAAGTTTCTTAAATCTAATACTTCGACATCATGCTGAAGACCTTCCGTCATAATTATCTTTCCATTTCTGGTATGAATTCGCTCTCCATCACCAGCAATCCAAAGATATGTTCCATTACGCACATTAGACAAAATAGTTATGGCAACAATAGACTTACCAATCTTCATTTTTGCAAATGAATAAGGCTGAGAATTATAAAATTCATCTGTAATCTCAATGTCCACTCCAATAATAGAATTTTTAACAACTTCTGGCAGATTGCCAAAAGTTATAATGGAGCAAGAGCTTAATAGTAATAGTACCAGTGGTATTCTAATCATAAATATCATCCCAGTCTCTTGTGACTCCATAAGACTGTCCTGGCTCAGTAATGCCCCATAGATGATGAGAATGTTGAACAAATGCAGCTCCATCTCTTGTTAGAGGTCTGAGACCCCAAGCTGCTTGTTCCCTAGTATAGGTAGTAAAAAAGGATTGAATAGGGATAGTAAAATAAAAACCTTTATCAAAACTGCCTTCACCAAATTCCTCTTTACTTATATCTGTTAAAGAGAAGAATGCTCCTATTCGTATTCCACCCTTAAATCGCCTCGAGAAATCAATATTAATTCCTGAATCTCCTGCTAGAAATTTCCCTCCCTTGAGAGCAAAGGTAATATCATAGATTGGCTCTTTGTAATAAAGATTAATAAAACCTGATTCTGTTTGATAATCACGGAATGTGAATTGCTGATCATAATCTCTTTGCTTTAAAGACCACATCTCAACGCCCACAGCAAAAGGTTTGTAGTATGGGCGATATAAAACTTCGCCGCCATATCCACCAAACATACCTTCAAGTAAACCAAAGGAAAGTTTGCTGTATATATTTGGAGATAACTTATTAAAGTAGTTAAACTGCATTCTTTTTATGCCAAAGTCGGTAGTAGCTTTTAAATAACTAACAATATCAGTTCGCACATGAGGAATAATACTATCAGAAGCTAATTTGAGTTCTCCAAAATTATTATAAACACCCACTGATGCATGAGTAATCAAGCTAAAGTTTCTTTTAAACTGGAGCTCTGACTTAAAAGCAAGCCGCAAATCACCAAAATAAAATCCGTCAGGACCACCAATTTGTGATTTTAGATCTGGCTCTAAACCCCAAAAGAAATGAGGATAGGAATTTCTGGGTTGAAAGTTATACTCATCAGCATTCAGAACCTTGGGAGAAAGTACGATATCTTTCTTAGCTAAATTATAAATCTTATCTTTTTTATACTTGCCAAATGACCCCCTATCAATCTCCACATCATACAAAATCATGCCTGCATTAATATTTTGAAAATGAAATTTTTTAATATAATCTGGGCTTACCTCATCAAGAACACGAGCAGCTCTTCCAAATGCCATGACATCGCTACTAAATTTATTCTGAGCGAATAAAACAGTTACTGTATCTTCTTCTTTATTAGCCTTTTGGAGATATATCTGATTTTGATCTAGGGTATCCATGATAAGTATCATTAAATAATCATCGTTCCCATCTGCAAGCTCTTTATATATCTCGGCATTTTCAACTTTTTGATAGGGATCATTTTTCTTTACAACAGGATTTTTTGGTCCGAAGTTAGCCTGTAGGGAAAAACCAAAGCTAATAGTATTTCCTTTTGTAAAAGCACCGTAAACTTGGACATAATCGTTCACAGGCAAAGTAAAGCCTGCATTAATCCTGGATTGGCTTTGCCTGACATCATCAAAAGCAAAAGTAAATGATTTGTTTCCAAACGCAAACCCCTCTTCCTCGTAGTCTGTTGCATCATATTCCAGCTTCAGCCTTAAGCCATAGAGATTAGGAAGGGGAACTTCAACGCCTGCAAAAACTCCCATTGGTCCGCTAAAATATCTTCCAGGACTAAACTCTCCACCTTTAGTGTTTTGAATGATGGTTCTCTCATTAAATTCATCGCTTAAATTTGTTAAAGGATTCTTAAATTTATTATGTGAAAGGTCTCCCCAACCTAAACCCAGAGTTAAATCTATGCTTGAGATGTAATTGGAACCAATAAAATCCTTTTCGATATCAATAAACTTAGAAGCAACTAAATACTCTGCTGCAAAGGTTCCGGTGCCAGCAATATCTCTTATTCCAACAGCAAGAGAGGGCAAAAGCCCTGTCTCTGAAAGTAAGCGTAATTTAACATCAAAGCCCTTATCTTTGTATGTTTGATCACCACTAAAACTTTCAACGTCACTATATAAAGCATTGCCTACGTCGGTATATTGATATGATGCTTCGAGCCAGTTAAATGGGTATGCGATGATGCTTCCTCTTGTATATGGGTCATTTTTAGACCAAACAAAACCAATAGTGCCCTCCTCGTGAAACCTTGCTGATGGCATCCTGATAAGGCCGCCAGCTCCATATTCGGAGAAACTTGTGGAAGAATTCGGATAGATGTAGTCATCTATCGAAGAGGAAATAGGCGTACTCAAAATTAGGATTAAGGACGAATACGCTAGATTTTTATATCTCATCAGTAGAGTTAGAATTTCTTTGTTCTATAAGATTATTAATCAAAGAGCATGTATAAAAAATTTAATGCTGATCTTTGATACTAATCTTTAATGCTATTCAGCGATGCTAGAGAAAGCGCAAGGCTGCTTAATATTGGCGAAACAGAAGCTGCATATCTAAAACCATCAATTTTAGCAATATCTCTTGGAGCATAGATAATAGAGCCAGGATAAATCTCTAGCTTATTACTTGCAAAGAAGCCCATTTTGTATGCCTTAGAAGCACCAGATGGATCTATGACTATCAACTCTTTCTGGGCAGATTTATTCAAACCACCCGCCATACTAATGTAGTCCTTAATAGAAGAATTAGGTTTGTAAGCCATGTTTGTTGGGTTTTTAAAGTCACCAAATAAATATACGACTTTCTGCATTTGAGGAATAACAATTCGATCCATATGCTCTAGCACAATATCATTTGAAGGGTGCTTGCTAAGTTGGTTTAAATTAAACTCTGTAACAATTCTTCCGTTATGCACGCCAGCTCTTAACTCTTCAGCGAGCAACCTAACCACCTCGGAATTTACATTCATGCCAGGTTGGGCTAGATTAGAGATAATAAATTTAATTGTTTCGGAATAATTCAGCTGGGCAAACTCTTTTTCTGTTTCCGTGATACTTTTTCTATAAAGTGCTGAACCAAATTCATACGCATTTTCTTTATACCCTCCCGCTCTCTTAATAAGATCACTCAGAGTCTCATTTTGATCTACGTAGTATTGTCCAGGTCTGTTAACCAAGCCCTCGATTATAACTTCCTTAGCAGGCTCAAGAATATTTGAATAAGAAGGGATAAGCATGATATCTCTTGGCTCTAAAGGAAAAAGGTCAATATTCTCTACAGGAAGAGCGACAATACGGTTGCTTTTTAAGTCACTTCTCTTAATAAAGATGTTTTGATGCCCCTTAAATGCTGCTGAGAAGTTACCTGCATATTGGATAAGATCAGCTGCAGTTTCTCCAGGCAAAGCTTCAAAAATAGCTTGTGTATTAACGCCGCCTGAAACAGGAATGCTTGTTTGCATAGGATGCACCAATATAACGTCACCAGACCTTAAATCATCGCTCAAATTTATATTTCCAAAGATAAAAATATCATACAAATCTATTATTTGTATGACCTCACCATTTCTTTTATGTTCAATTTTCCTATAAGAGCCATTATCCGAGATACCTCCGGCTACATTTAATGCCGTTAGGATATTAGAGCCACCACTAAGAGTAAAAATACCAGGACTTATCACGCCACCAAGCATTACAATATTTATATCTCGAACTTTTGAGAGAGATATAAAGCTGGAGACACCAGGAGATAATCTTTCGAGATATTCTGAGATAGCTTTTTCAGCATTAGCAAGAGTCATCCCTGCTACGGTTATTTTTCCAATATTTGGGATAAGGATCGTTCCATCTCTCTGAACCATTTGTTTGTCAGAGCTAGTGCCAGTAATTTTAGTTGTTCCAGTTAGCATCATACTAAACTCATCCCCAACATCTACAACATAGCTGCCTGAAGAGCTAGGAACGTTAACCGGCATATACGAAGACTGAATTGTACTAAAGAAGGACTCTCCAAATCTCTTAAGAGCATTTGGATCTCTCCCTTCAGCAACATCTATTCTTTTCTCAATAGACTTAAGTTCATATCTAATTTTTTCTAAAATATCCTTACTTTTAGTAAATTTAGTGTCTGCGCGAAATAATTTCTCTAAGTCTTCCTCTTTAGCTACAGCGTTATTTAGTAATAGTTCGTCCGCTACTTCTGGTGGCAAGCCAGAAAGAAATTCTTCTGATAATGGATTAGAAGCTTGAGAGAGTGAGTTTACAGAGAGGAATGCTAAAACTAATAGCAAAGAAATTGAGTATAAATTATTAAATTTTTTCATGGGAGGTCCTTTTCTTTTGATAGAAATTATATCATCTTAATATGAATGATTGAGAGCTTAAATTGAGTCTCAATATATCAAAAATTGGTTTTCAACAGCATGGGTAATTGGCGTCTGCAAGGTTCTACAATACTAATTCACTCCAAATATATCTCTTGTAAAAACTTTTTCATGGACATCTGCAAGCGCTGCATCAAATCTATTCGAAACAATAATTTCTGATTTTAATTTAAAGGTTTCTATTTCCTTGCACACTTCCAAGCCCCTATATTCAGATTCATGCAAGAGTGGCTCATAAATTAAGATTTTTTTGCCTTGAGAGCTTAGTTTATTGATCAGATCAATAATTGCAGATTCTCTGAAATTATCTGAATTAAACTTCATTGTTAAACGATAGACTCCAATAATTTTTGCACCAGAGCCAAGAATGGCATCAGCTAAAAAATTTTTTCTAGTTTCATTCGCTGAAATTATCGCCTGTATCAAATCTTGCGGAATATTGGAGTAATTCGCAAGTAATTGCTTGGTATCTTTAGGTAAGCAATATCCCCCATACCCAAAAGAAGGATTGTTGTAAAAAGATCCAATTCTAGGATCTAAAGAGACACCATTTATAATATTTTGAGAGCTGAGAACTTTGCTCATTGCAAAACTATCTAGCTCATTAAAAAATGAGACTCTCATAGCTAAAAAAGTATTTGAGAAAAGCTTTACAGCTTCTGCTTCTGATGAAGTCATAAATAGTGTCTCTATGTCTTTTTTTATAGCAATTTTATTAAGCATTTTAGAAAATAAATAAATGTCAGGGTGGCTGCCACCTATTATTATTCTGGAAGGATTCAAATTGTCATGAATAGCTCTACCCTCTCTAAGAAATTCAGGAGAAAATATTATTCTATTGGTATTAAATTTTTCATTCATTTGCTGGGTAAACCCAATAGGTACTGTTGACTTAATTACAATCAGTCCAGTATTAGAATACTTAAGAATATCCTTGATGACTATTTCTACCGAAGAAGCATCAAAATAATTTGTTTTTTCATTAAAGTCAGTTGGCGTAGCAATAAGAAAAAAGTCTTTATTTTTGTATGCATCCTTCGGAGAGTTGGTTGCAGAAATATTTAGTTTTTTATTTTGGAAAAAGTACTCTATGTCCTCGTCATAAATTGTGGGCTTTTTTTCATTAATTTTTTTAACCTTGGCTAAATCAATGTCGAGAACATCAACATTATTACTTTGAGAGAGTAGCAGCGCAAGAGACATGCCCACATATCCAGCTCCAACTACTGCAATATTTGTCATGAATTTAACTTTTTGAAAGCTTCTTGATTGCAATACTCTAGAAAAGATTGCGCATTTGAATCTTTCTCTGAAACTATCATTTCCATGCCTTTAGGCCAAGAAATATTTAGATCTGGATCTTTCCAATGAATCACCTGCTCATCACTAGGGTCATAATATTGCGTACATTTATATTGAAAATCTGCAAACTCAGATAACACTAAAAAACCATGCGCAAAACCTGGTGGCACCCATATTTGATGAAAATTTTCGTCTGAAATCTCAAACACCTCAGATTGCCCAAAGGTTTCTGATCCTTCTCTTAGATCAACTGCAACGTCTAAAACAGACCCCCTTGATGCTCTAACTAATTTTCCTTGAGGGTTACTAGGTTGAAAGTGCAGTCCTCTGAAAACGCCTCGAGAAGAATGCGAATGATTATCCTGCACAAAGTTTTCTTTAATGCCAGTCTCTAATGCAAATTGATTGCTGCGAAATGTTTCAAGAAAAAAGCCTCTAGAGTCCTTGTAAACATCCGGTTGCAGGAGCAGACAGTCTACTAAGCTCGTTTTACAAACTTTCATTGAGACTGGAGCAGTATATTATTGAGATATTTTCCATATTGAGAGTTTCCATACTTAGCTGCCTCTTTCTCCAATTCACCAGAAGATATCCAGCCTTGCAAAAAAGCTATTTCCTCTAGACATGCAATTTTTAAGCCTTGCCTTTTTTCAACCATCTGCACAAAGGTTGCTGCATCAAGCAATGAATCAGGAGTTCCAGTGTCTAGCCATGCAAAGCCACGACCCAGAATAAATGATTCAAGGGAGCCTTTTTGAAGATATATAGAATTGATATCTGTAATTTCTAATTCACCACGATGAGAAGGCTTTAAATCAGAAGCAATCTGAATTACATCATTATCATAAAAATAAAGGCCGGTGATTGCGTAATTTGACTTAGGTTTTAGCGGCTTTTCTTCCAAACCAATGACCTTATCCTGATCATCTAGCTCCATAATACCAAATCGCTCTGGATCATTGACATAATACCCAAAGATTGTAGCCCCTTCATCTCTTTGAGAAGCGCTAATTAATGCATCTGAGAATTTTGGTCCAAAAAAAATATTGTCTCCTAGAAGCAATGAAACATTATCATTGCCAATAAATTCTTTGCCTATAATAAATGCTTGCGCCAAACCATCTGGAGAGGGCTGCTCTGCATAAGTAATAGCTAAACCAAACTGAGAACCATCTCCTAATAATTGCCTGTAAAATGGAAGATCCACTGGGGTTGAAATTATCAATATCTCTCTTATTCCAGCAAGCATATGAACAGAAAGTGGATAATAAATCATGGGTTTATCGTAAACAGGTAAAAGCTGTTTAGATGTACTTTTTGTTATAGGGTGAAGCCTAGAACCTGTTCCACCAGCCAATATAATGCCTTTGTAATTTTTTTTATTCATATGCTTATCAATATCTTATAGGATAAAAATCCTAAGTTATCTTTCCAATTCTATCAAGCTTGTAAGAGCCATTAAGCACCCTTTCCCACCATTGCTTATTCTGAAGGTACCAATCAACTGTTTTATATAAACCAGTCTCAAAGGTCTCATTTGGTCGCCACCCCAGATCATTTGTTATCTTAGAGGAATCAATAGCATATCTTTGATCATGGCCAGGCCTATCAGAAACAAAAGTTATTAGCTCTTTGTAATATTTTATATTTGCTGGCTTATCAGGCGCAAGATCTTCTAAAATATTACAGATTGATTCTACTACCTCAAGATTTTTTTTCTCATTATATCCACCAATATTATAAGTCTCCCCTATGAGGCCTTTTGTAACAGCAAGATTTAAGGCAATCGCATGATCTTCTACATATAGCCAGTCTCTAATTTGATCTCCATTCCCATAAACTGGTATAGGTTTTCCATGCAAGGCATTTAAAATAGTATGGGGTATTAACTTCTCAGGGAAATGAAAGGGCCCATAGTTATTAGAGCAATTTGTGATGATAAAAGGAATCTGAAATGTTCTGCCCCAGGCTCTAACTAAATGGTCAGAACTTGCCTTGGATGCAGAGTAGGGAGAACTTGGAGCATAAGGCGTATCTTCAGTAAAGAGATCATCAGGCCCAATTAAATCTCCATAAACCTCATCAGTAGAAATATGATGAAATCGAAAGTTATTAATGCTCTCTGCTGAGGCTGAATCAAGATACATCCTTGTAGCCTCAAGTAAATTATAGGTACCAATAATATTTGTTTGTATGAATGCACCTGGCTCATCAATCGACCTATCAACATGACTCTCAGCCGCTAGATGCATAATAATATCAGGATGAAAACTTTGGATTTCGTGCTTTAGAGCAGAAAAATTACAAATATCTATTTCCTTAAATGCATATCGATGAGGACTATTAATTGATTCCAGTGAATCTAGATTACCCGCATAAGTCAAACTATCTAGGTTCAATATTGTATGCTCAGTGGAATCTATCAGATACCTAATAAGTGCACTACCGATAAACCCGGCTCCACCTGTTATTAAATACTTCATCCTTTAATATTTTTTGCTATGTAAATACATTTAAATTATTTTGCATTAAAGGCTATTTGATCATATAAAGATAAATGCTGATCAATAACCTTTTGTTCATCAAATCTTTCTTCTGCCATTTTTCTGCCTTCTATTCCCATTTCACGACAAACTTCGGGATTCATTATAAGCCTTTTTATAGCTTCAGCTAATGCGGAGCTATTTTTAGCTGGAACCAGAACTCCCGAGATTCCATTTTTTATTGCGTCCCTACAACCAGGTACGTCAGTAGTAACTACAGCTCTACCACAAGCTGCTGCCTCAATTAAAACTTTGGGAAAGCCTTCACGATATGACGGCAAAACCACAACTGAAGCCTGGGACAAAATATTCTCCATCTCATCTTGATGTCCCCAGTGCTCAATAATACCTTTTTGCTGCCAAGCTGTAATCTGAGACATAGTAATACTGGAAGGATTATCTGCATCAGGGTCTCCAACCAGAATAAAATCTGCCTTAATATTAATATTTTTTAATTCGGTAGCAGCTTCAATAAATTCTAAAACTCCTTTGTCTTTAAGCATCCTAGAAGCCATCATTATCTTTGGAATCTTATTATGATCTGTATGAAATTGGAATTTCCTTAAAGAAACACCAGATCCGTCAATCAAAGAAAAAGAACTATTAGGAAGTTTTGAAGTCTGTTGAATTTCCTCAAGATCATTTAAATTTTGACAAATAATTTTTAAATTCTGATGGTTGAGAGAAAATCTATAGAGAGCTCTTATAAAAAATCTTCTACATGATGCAAAAAAACCTTGCTCAATAAAAACATATCCTAAACCAGATATTGCAGCTAGCACTCCTTGAATTCCAGTTAGTCTCGCAGCAATCCCCCCAAGTAGAATTGGTTTAATTGTTACTAGATGCACTATAGTAGGATTAACTTTTTTAAAGATCTTAATTATGCTAATTAGCGTTTTAAAGGTTGAAAATAATCCTGTGGTACCTCTTGAAATTCCAACTTCATGCAAAATAAAGCCAGATTTTTTAATAATTTCAGTTTTGTTAGTAACCGTTGTAGCTACATGAACCTCATAACCTTTTTTAGCAGCTGCAAGGGCGATTGGAAGGCGATGAGAAACAAAAAACCAATCTACATTTACAAGAAATAGTATCTTAACTTTGCTCATGAATATCTTTATACCAGCATTGAAACATCAAAATATTCCACAAAAAATGTTCCCAGTTATGGCTGCCAGAAATATGCTGAGTCCACCTTTCTCTGACATTAGCCGCATGAAAAAAACCTTGTTTACTGATTGAAGCTTCGCTTAGTAAATCATCAGCCCAATCTTTTAAGCTAGTTCTAAGCCATAAACCAACTGGGATCGCAAAACCAGATTTTGGTCTTTCTATTAACTCACGAGGGACGCTCCTATAAAGAAGCTCACGTAAAATCCATTTAGTTTGATTGTCTCTTAATTTATACTCTTGAGGTAATTGCATAGCAAATTCAACAACTTGGTGATCGAGCATTGGAACCCGTGTCTCCAGTGAAACTCCCATAGAGGCTCTATCAACTTTAGTTAAAATATCATCAGGTAAATAAGTCAATAAATCCATCATCATCATTAACGAGAGATCATCAAGATTATTTAATTTCTCAAGCTTCGAGTGTAAAAATTTATTGGCTTCAAACCCTTTAATTACAAATGAATCTGGATCTTGGCAGGCAGAAATTAATCCAATGTAAAGAGCAATAATATCTTTGCTTGCAACTACCTTTGCTCCCTTGTGAAGCTTTTCACCAAAATTAGCATATTGCGTATCTCTATTAAAAAATGAATAAATCTTTTCTATCTGGCCTGGAGGAAATTTTAAGAGACCAAATGCTAAGATTTTTCTTAAAGAAGGATGAATAATTTTTAATTTATTCCAATATTTATTAGTAATTTGATATCGATTATATCCACAGAATAGCTCATCGCCGCCATCTCCAGATAAAGCCACGGTAACGCTTTGTTTAGCAAATTTAGATATCAAGTAAGTGGGTATCTGGGAAGAGTCTCCAAAAGGCTCATCATAAAGCTCTGGGAGCCTTGGGATTACGTTCAGCAAATCTTTTGAGTCTATATAAAGTTCAGAGTGATCTGTGCCAAGGTGGGCAGCTACTGCTTTGGCATGATCGGCCTCATTAAATGCTTTTTGATCAAACCCAATTGTAAATGTCTTAATTTTTCTCATTGACTGCTCTTGCATTAAAGAAACTATGGCAGAAGAATCGACTCCTCCAGACAAAAAAGCTCCAATAGGAACATCTGCAATCATTTGTTGCTTAACAGATTGTTTTAGAATGCCTTCTAACGAATCTATAGCCTCTTTATCATTTGTAAAAGAAAGCTGGCTTTGCTTTTGTGTCATAGAGTCAGATACAGACCAGTATTCGGTAATGCGTGGCTCGTGCAGATTTGATGAGACCCTTAAAAGATTTCCAGGAAGGAGTTTATAAATATTTTTATATATAGAGTTAGGAGCTGGAACATAACTATGTCTCAGAAAAGAGCTCACTGCATCTCTACTAATTTCTTTCTGAAAAGCTGGATGCTGATGAAAAGATTTTAACTCAGAACCAAATAAAAATACTCGATCATGCAACCCACCCTGCCATCCATAATATAGTGGTTTTTCACCAAGACGATCTCTTCCAAGAGTTAATAATTTAGTTTTATTGCACCAAACAGCAAAACTAAACATACCTGTACACTTTTGAATTGTTTCTTGAATGCCCCAGAGCTCAAAGCCAGATAGCAAGGTTTCGGTATCTGAGCTGCTTAACCAAGTATGGCTGGGATGTAAATTCTGAATCTCTCTTCTTAGACCAAGGTGATTATATATCTCACCATTAAAAACTATGACATATTGACCGTTATTTGAAACCATTGGTTGATCACCATTACTAGAGGTATCCAGTATTGCCAACCTCCTAAAACCCATTACAATTCCATCTAAATTGTCGATCCAAAACCCTTCGCTATCTGGACCACGATGAATCAGGGATCTAGTCATGTTGTGAATTATGCTGTCGGGATGTTGGGATTTTTCTAAACCATTGCTAGAAAGGTACCCTGTGAAGCCACACATTATATTTTTGTTCTTCTAGAAAATTTTTGAGGAACTGAGATTGCATGAGTTCCTTTGTCTAAAAAGCAAATTCCAATGATCATCAGCAAACCCATGCCAGGAATATGGTGTCTAACTGCAGATCCCCAATTAACTGTTCCGAGTGCCCATAAGGCCTCTAAAGCCAGAAATATTAAAATAAGAAACATTAAAGGGGTTTTAAAAAATAATTTTACTTTAAAAAAACTTCTTATAGCAAAGAAAATTAAAGTAAATCTAAAAATATTTTCAATGAATAGCGCGGCATCTAGAGGTGTGGCAACTCTCCATGGAAGAGGCTCTAAAAAGTATTGCAAAAGACTGACAGGCATAAAAAGTATTAAATCAAATAATCCATCAATTTCTGGTTTAAAGGTATACATAGCTCTCGCTTCATTATGGCCTGCTTGATATGATTCAACAGCCGAAGCAAGACCATCAGTAAAATCAAATGGCACAATCTCAACGAATAAATTCATTCCCCCATAACCTAGTAAGGCTATTACAGGAACATAGAAAATAATTAGCTCCAATGAGAATAGTCTGTCACCTTTAATAGAAGTAAAGTAAAAAGTTAATACTGCTGCTAATATCCCATACAAAACTAACCCGAAGTGAAGCAATCCCATTCCGAATGCTGATATGAATAATAGACCCCAAAAATTTTTGTTATGTCTAATAATGATCATTAATGATGAATAAACCAATAAATTAACAAATAGTAACTGGTACACCTCCCTTAGTGTAACGCTGGTAAAAAAAATAGAGGAAGGAATCACTGCATAAAATAATAATGCTAAATCGCGGTATTTTTTTTGTATTCCAAGCAGCTGAATACTCTTATTTAAAGCTAAAGCTGAACCCAGCCATGCCAAACAAGACAAAACACTACCAAGAAAAATAGAATCTACAGTCAAACGATAAATTGACCCTAAAAACATTGAATATAACCAACCAATATTATATTTAGTGTCAAATAGGCCCATTCTAGAGACTTCAACAGCTATCTCATGAAAAAGAATGGCATCAGAGTCTGCTCCAATGCTTGGACCAAAAAAACCATTCCATATAGCAACAAGGAACCTTAAAAAAAATCCAATTAAAATAAACTTCATATGCTGATAATTTTTGTAAGCTTAATAGGAGCTATTATGATTTGATGCCTACCACGCACCATCGCGGCTCAGAGTTATTAAAAGTAATATTTTTAAAGCCAGCATCATGCATGAAACTTTTAATTTCTGCTTGTGTAAACCTTTGCTCTAAAGGCGTACCAAAACGATCTCGGGAGTCAGTGCGCATTGTATAAAATGAGCAATTTCGATAGAAGCTAAGAGGGATGCTAGAAACTTTAATACCTGTCTTTTCGACCAACAATGAAAATTTTGCAAGAGGCAAATAAACTATTATAGCTATTATGTCAGTCACTATATGCTTGAGACTTGATGGTAATTGACAAATTATTTTTCTGAGGTAATCGGAGCACTTCCATAAAGTTCTATAAAAAAAAGAGGTGTTCTCTAATGCATAGTAGAGGTACATTAAAAAAGGTGCTCCAGGCTTCAGCAATGATGCGCAGTCCTTGACTGCGGCTGCTGTATCAGGAACATGATGCAAGACTCCTAATGAATATCCAAAATCTTGACTATTAACAGGTAAAGAGAATTCATCAACAGACTTCTTGTAAAAGCTAACATTTGGAAATTCAGATAGTGATTTTCTTGCTATCTCAATAGCATCAGATGGGTCTATGCAATGAAGATGGCCTACTCTCTTAATCATAATTTTAGCCCAACGACCTGAGCCGCAACCTAAATCAAAGCCTTCGGCATTATCAGGCAAGGAATCCCAAGGAAATATCTCAAAATATTGATTAAAGATTTTTTTTGCCTCTTCGGTAGAGAGGTTTGATTGATTAAATCTACCCCACTCATCTCCAAAACTATCAACCGTTGATTTATCTATATTTTTTTTCATAAACTATTATAAATTTTAAAATAGCTATCGATGCCATCTTTTAGTGAAAAATGTGATCTAGCAGTATTATTACATCTGGTAATTATATCGTCTTGTTGCGTTAATTCTATTAACTCAAGAATTCCTTTTGTAATTGCAGCATCTGTAAACTGATTAACTGTTTTGCCAACTCTGCCCTCATTAATAATCAATGCCATATCCCCAACACCTTCATTTGTTAGGCAAGGAACCCCTGAGGCTAAAAACTCTCCAAGCTTAGTTGGTGCAGCTGCTTGTTTTGAAAATAAAGGTTTTAAAAAGAAAATTGTTGCATCCATTTTTTTAATAAGATCAGGTACCTCTGAATGATTTGCGCTGATAATCTCTACAGCAGACTGGGGAATTTTAAAGTTCTTTAGAGTTGAATGAATAAATTCATGCTCTCCTTTGTTTATAATTAGTATTTTTGTGTTGGGCTGTAATGATAGAAAAATAGAGAATGCCCTAGCCGTTTCTTCAAATAAATACCAAGTTCCTACTGTTCCAAGATATCCTAAAATAAAATTATCTGCAGTTGATATGCTGGATTTAGGAGTGAACTTTTCTAGGTCAACACATGTCGAGATAACCGAAATATCTAATGATTTAGCGTCGGTATATTGAAATTTTTCTATTTCGTCTACTGCAGCCTGTGTCAGTGAAACGATATGATCAGCGCTCAAAATAAATTTTTTTTCAAGACTCTTTGTAACTCTGAAGAGCAAGCTATCTTTTTTCCAAATATTTCCATCGACTCTTTCATCAGCCCAGAACCCTCTCATATCAAATATAAATTTAATTTTAAATACTTTTTTTAGGACGAGCGCAATTAATGAGGGGGGATAACTTCTGGCATGGATAATTTTGATGTCATATTTCCAAATTAAATAGGAGCAATGAAAAATTCCAATCAATAAGTCATAAAAAGTAGCTAGCACTGATGGAACCTTATGATATTTATGAAAAATCCACTTTATGGAAGACTGAGATACTCTTGATTTAATTGATAGAAATAAATCAGTATTGGAAAGATCACCGGGCTTCTCATAACTAAAAAGAAAAACTTCGCATTTCTTAGCAAGCTCTTCCTGATAACTAAGAACCTGAGATTGTCCCAATGGTTCCAAAATGCCATCGTATGTGATGTACAAAATTTTCATTTCAGTGAGTTACTTTCATGATGATTAGATGTGGGACAGCTCTCCTTGCACTGAGCATATTATTTTTTTGTTATGCCGATATACTTGCCTTTATATTTCGTAATAGCAAAACTAATCCCCTTTAATTCAACAAATTCTTTAAAGGCTAGATTATCCTGAATATCATCCGAAATAAAAATTCCTCCTTTCTTAAGTGCCGTCCATAGCAAAGGATACCCATAGGATCTTCCATGATATGTTTTATCTGAGTCATAATGACAAATATCAATAGGCCCATTGATTTTAGAAATTGCTTTTTTAATTCCTCTTCGATCAGGCTGCCGTATAAGGTGCCATTTTTTTCTTAAGTTATCAGGTATGACTATCCCGACAAAGTTTTCATTGTTCATCTTAGGGTAAGGCATGTCGACACTAACAAGAATAGATGAATTAATCTCTTGAAGGCCTGCAAGGATCGATAGGCTAGACCATCCATAAGCAACACCAGTTTCAATGGCTGTAGTGGATTTTGAAAGAAGTGTTGCAGCATATATTAAATTAATGTCGCCAGCTCCGCCCATCTCCACTTTAGAATTTTTTGCTAATATATTTGCTTCATTTATTAGTGATAGATTTAAGGATGGTGCAACATCTCCCTCAGCACTTAAACCTATTATTTGTAAAGCTTCTTGAACTGATACAGTTTGCTGCTCAGCCCACAATGTAGCTTGTTTAATACAAAATTCTGAATCGTTATTTTTGCGGAACTTTCTTAGAAATAACTCTAAAGCATGAAGATAAAAAGTAGGTCTGAAGCAAAACCATATAAATGTGTAAATTTTTTCTTTCATAGAGCTAAGGTAATTTTAGGACTCTATAATAACTTAAAATACTCAAGATATTTAAGAGAAATATTCTTAACGGAGAACTCATCTGCTCTATCCATTAAGGCATGGAAGTCATGCTCATTGGATAGACTTTCTTTTATCGCATCAAATAATGCTTTGGGGTCATCTGGCGGTACTAAAATACCCCATAAACCATCTTCAAGAATTTCCGAGGGCCCTGTAGGAGTATCTGTACTAACTACTGGCAAGCCACAATCTAAAGCTTCTATAAGAACAGTCGGCAATCCTTCCCATTTAGAAGATAAAACAAATAAATCAGCCGTGAGAAACCATGGAGCAGGATCATCGGTAAAGCCTGGCAGGATTATTCTATCAACTAAACCTAGATTTTTAATCTGACCCTCTAGCTCAGAGCGCAGAGGGCCCTCGCCTAAGATGATTAAAGTAGATGTTTGTTCTTCTGTAAGCAAAGCAAAAGCTTCAATTAAAAGCTTAAAGTTTTTTTGCACCTTAAATGCTCCTACAGAAAGAATACATTTACCTGGATTATCACCCCAAAGTTTATTTTTTGTAGTAGAAGATATGTTGGCACTTCTACCAATACCACGTGCTGCTGGATTGTATATAACTTTAATTTTATCTGGATTTAATTGCGTCAGATTGACCATATCCCTTTTCACGCCCTCAGAAACTGCCATATTTCCATTTGCGAATGGATACATACATCGAGTTACAGTTTTTACTACGATCTTTGGTATATTTAACTCTCTAACAGTTGAGATGCTTAATTGATTGTGATCAATTGTATAAATACGGCCGATTCTACCTGCTAGAATCCATGAAGATATTGCAATTGCAGTCAGGGGCCAAAGACCAACCCAAATTATATCTGGACGAGATTTTTTAAAGTATTTGCAAAGAGGCATAAAAGCATCTCTTAATTTAGTGATATTCAAATCATGAATTAATATATCTTGACCAATAAGATCTGAGAACTTTCCTTGTTTTTCTTTTAAGGCATAACTACTGCTAATAATTACAAATTCTACTTGATAGCCTTTAGCAATCCAGTCATTAGCCAATGAAACTGCTAGCCGCTCTGCACCGCCAGGTCCTAAGCTAGGCAGCACTATTAAAATTTTTTTTATTGAATCTTTGTTCACAGTTAGATAATTTTAATTAGAAAGTTTTTTTTTAAGAATATAAAAAAGAAAGGTAAAAGAAAATAAAGAAATGATAATGAATCTATGGAGTAAATTATGCAAATCTGTAATACATGACTTAAGACTAACACCTGATGCATGAGAGAAAAGTAAAAAATTAAATAAAAAAGAGAGTAAAAGATAAGGCCTAGTCTTTAACTGATTTGAATAATTGTTTAGTAAATCGAGATAGCTTAACCTGAACCCCAAGGGGTACTCAAACGGATTCATCATGCTGAGATTGTTCCCGCCTAATTGGGGTTGATTGTAGATTCTTAGAGCTTCATTAAAAAATAAAGTTTCGTACTTAGCAGAGATGTTCCACATCACATTACTTTCGGGAACATATCTATCAATAAGTTGAAAATTGTTTTCCTGCATAATTTTTGTTTTGTAGCAAAAGAATTTCTCTCCCCTCACTCCCTCATCAAACATTAGGTTAAAAAAGGTATTTACGTCTGGGGATCTTGGAAAACTTGTGCCTACAATCACTCCATGCTCATCTTCACAATGAGCAATCATTCCTGCAAGGTTATCTTGTTGGATAGAGGGAAGTATATCCCAATGATAGAGAAATCTATCTAGAGCGTTTGGCTTAATTTGATCGTCATGATCAAGAAAAATTAAAAATTCACCTTTAGCCTTCAGAATCGCTAGATGATAACAAAATGTTGCCATTTTATTTTGTTCTAGATCACAAAACGTGATGCTAAATTTAGCATCACTTAACATCTCATGAATAAGATCTGAGGTGTTGTCGCTTGAAGCATCATTCACAACAATCCACTCAAAATTTTGATATTTAAGATTTGTTAAACTGGTAAAAACAGCTTCAATTGAATCAGAGCTATTATAGCAAGGGGTGCAGACAGAGAATTTATAATTCGGATCTTGATCGTTATTATTAGAGGTGACTATCATGCTAAAAGGAGAAAAGATGAATGAGAAGCAAAGTAATTATTTTATTTAATGCGCCTAGGCTATTTAAGTTTACATATTGCAATCTGGCAGAATGCTCCATCCAGACTATCCTCATTAAGGCTGCAGGATGAAGAAATTTCATCAACTGCATCTTTTTTTAATACTGAAGTAGCAATAATTTTTCTTAGCGATTGGGGAATGATTCTGTGAGCTCCTGTATTTAATATGCTCCTTAAAGAGAAACCCATTACATTAGAAGATAGTCTTTCTGAAACAATATTAGATATTCCATAAACTTTTTCAATGCGAAATCCATTGTTTTCGAGCTTCTCTTTAAACTCTTGTTGAGAATACTCTCTGATATGAAACTCAGTAGTATGGTCTTTATACTTTGTTTCATTTAATGGCGTGCTGATTAGCAAAGTACCATTTGGATTCATTGCATTAAGTATCTTTTGCAAGAATTCATCTCCATCGCTCTCAGACATATGTTCTAGAGTCTCAATTGAAGAAATAAATTCAAACTTTTCATCACCTAGATCAGCCAAGGCATGAAAAGATACATTGTCTCTGGTAAAATTTTTATTCGCATATTCCAAGGCTTCTGAGGAAACATCATAACCTTTGACTGAATTTGCTAATTTGCCAATCATATATGTTCCATATCCTACTCCGCATGATATATCTGCGCAATCTTTACCCGACGTATGGTTGGTGATTAAGTCATACCTTAGTTGATGCTCTGGGTAGCCTTCTAGGTAGCTATAAAGGTTCTCTCTTGTTGGCTTAATGCGCTCTACATTCATTGCAAATCCTCTGTTAAATGATTATTAAAAGATGGTATTGGGTTATATATTCTAAGTATATTGAAGTTTCGTTAAAAATTAGCTTTTTAGTTCATTTGGATTGCTAAAATCATTCATATGATTTAATTACATTCTCTCTAAAGCAATCATCGATACTTCGGTATTTTAATCCTACGTTTTTATATTTAATGGCCCTAAATGCTTTTAATAGCGGAATGGTGAAGGGATTTGTTTTGATGGAGTATATGAGATTGGCTTGCAATGATCTAAATCTTAACTGTTTTTTTTGTTTCATTACATGCCTCCTTATATCTTGACTTTCCTGCTTTAATGATTTGTTCCACATTTTATATTCATGGCTCATATTAACGCCAACTCTTGTGCGCCATAAAATTTCAAGAAAGGTAAAATTGTAGTATGCAACAAGCCTTTCGCGCCTGGAAAGAAAGGAATTAGGATTTATTTTATTGTCCATTAAAACTTTATAAACATCCTTAAGCATAATATCGAGAACAAAAAGGTTGTTTTGCATTGGAATGTCCGAATATTCATTCGTTCTTTTAACCCAATCTGTATGTTCTGTCATAAAAGCCTGACTTTGAGAGGTTTTCTTAATAAAACTACTGCCATTACCATAACCATCTGATAATGACGGTCTTCTAAGCATTGCAAGGTTCTGATTGATATGAAAGATAGAAGGTGTTGCAAGTAAAATTTGCATTGCCATTGTATAGTCAGGATTTAAATCTTGAGAGAGATTTTTATGTTTGCTTATAATTGTTGACACCAATTTTGCAGAAACACAAGAGGTACAATGCATTGGAGCAACATCAAAACCTTCCCAGTCTGCACCCAACATCACTTTAATCAAATCATTGGAATTTATTTTTATGGAATGTTCGCTTGGTTTTAACTTAATAAGAGAATCAGGCTCAATAAATGGGTCCAAGCACCAAGTGACGCAATCATGATTTTCCGCTTGAATTAAGTTATTAAGGTAGTCTAGGGAACCTTGCTTGAGAACCCCCTTATCTGACATCAGTATTAAATATTGACCAGAAATAGCATGAATTCCATGATTCCAATTATCAGTCATTTTTAAGTTACCAGTTCTCAAGTTAACTATCTTTTCATCTGAAAATTCAGCAATGGCTTGTTGGGTCAACTCATTGGAGCTATTATCGCAAATAATAATCTCAAAATCTTGGAAGGTTTGATATAAGGTACATTTAATAAAAGACGAAATGAGATCTGGTCTGTCCTTTGTTGGGAGGACTATGCTAAAAAAAGGATTTGAATTAACCATATTAAAATATTGTATAGCTTGCTTAAATCTTGGTGTTAAGAGCAGTAGTACTTAATTTTTCCAATTACAAATTCAACTTCTTGCATGCCAAGGTGAGGACCAATGGGTAAACTTAGAAGCTGGGATGTAATTTCTTCTGTTCTAGAGCACTGAAATCCTTGAAACTCTTTTTTGTATGCTTTCTGTAGATATGGAGGTATTGGGTAATGAACTAAAGTTTCAATATTGTCATTTGCTAGATTTGTTGAAAGTTCATCTCTATTAAGAACTCTAATGGGAAATATGTGCCAAACAGAATTTTCTAAATCAAATTTAGTGGGTAAATTTAAATCAAAATTTGCTAACTCCTTTAGGTATTTTTTGGCTATTTCAACCCTTCTTGAATTCCACTCATCTAAATATTTCAACTTTACATCTAGAATTGTTGCTTGAATTGGATCAAGCCTACTATTCGAACCAATCACATTATGCACATATTTCTCTCTTGCCCCATAATTTCCCAAGATTCTAATTTTTTCTGCCAAATCATAATTCTTTGTTGTAATAGCACCAGCATCACCAAATGCACCGAGATTTTTTCCTGGATAAAAACTCCAAGCAACTACGTCACCGTGACTCCCCAGCTTCGTTGATTTGTATGATGCCCCATGAGCTTGTGCAGCATCTTCAATAACATATAAGTTATAGGCATTCGCTAAATCTAAAATTGGATCTAAATCAACAGATTGTCCATATAAATGCACGGGTATGATTGCTTTAGTTCTCTTTGTAATAGCTTTTTCTATCTCAGAAGTATCTATTAGGCATGTCTCAATATTAGGTCTAACAGGCACAGGAATGGCTCCACAATTTGATACTGCAAGCCAAGTTGCGATAAATGTATGTGAGGGAACAATAACTTCATCTCCCTCTTTAATGCCAAGAGCCTTTATCGAGATTTCGAGAGCATCTAATCCATTTGCCAAGCCTACGCAGTAAGGAGCTTCAACAAAATTTGCAAAATTATCTTCAAATGCCTTAACCGCTGGTCCGCCAATATATTGGCCAGAGTGCAAAACTTTTAAAATTTTACTATCAAGGTCATTTTGAATTTCGTGATAGCCTGATTTTAAATTAAGAAATGGAACCTTCATGATTTCTTCCTAAGGGATAAAAAATCATCGTAATTATGAATATAGTCATCTTCCTCATATGGTCTGGAAGCCAGGACTGCGCATATACTATTATCCTCAATTGGGTTTAATTCTCTCCAAATCATCGGACAGACATACAAACCAAGATTTGGTCTATCTAATAAAAAAGTTTGAGATTCGATCCCATCTGAAAGCAAAACTTCAAAACTCCCATTAAGTGAAATTAGGACTTGTTCAAGTTGTTTATGAGCATGAACCCCTCTCAAAGAATTTTTTGAGGTGCGATATAAATAGTAAAGCCTTGCAATATTGAATCTCAGGTCCTCACCAGGCTCAATAAAAGACAATCCACCTCTGTTGTCTTCAAAGGATGGAATATCGAACAAGTAACAATTAGCAATCATATGCAAAAAATCACTTAATTCTTTTTAAGTAACCTTCTGGAGCAACTGATATAAGTAGTTTATTATCAATATCAGTATCTAGTGCAAAGTTAGAATTATTTTTTAAGAATTCTCTTACAGCAGATTTCGGGCTATTGCCAGAAGAATAAGTTCTTGCTTCTGAGTGACTGGGATTTGCAGAATTGGGTAATAAGTTATCAGGTAAATCTTCAATCACTGTATCAAAGGCCACAATATAACTTCCAATTGAGGTTAGGTTTGCGTATGCATCTAATTCTTTTAAAACATGCTCATGAGTATGATTGCTATCTAAAAATATCATTACTCTTTCAAATTTAGACGCCTCATTAGAAACTCTTTCAACGACTGATGCGTCGATACTTGAGCCCTCGATCATTTCTAAATAGGTACTGAACGGATTTTCAAGAATTTGTTTCTTATTATGCTCTCTAATATCAATATCGATAGCTATGACCTTCCTTTTGGTTAGCAAGGGATCATATGGTTGCTTACTCTGCAATGCATCTGATAAATCTAATAATGCTAGCATTGAAGCGCTAAAAAGAGCCGAGCCCCCGTGAGCAATCCCTGTTTCAATAATTAAATCGGGTTTTACCCTCATCACCAATTCTTGCATCATTTGGATATCTTGAGGATACTGAATGATTGGTCTACCCATCCAGGAAAAATGATATGAATATTTTTTTGAATTAGCGTGCAGCAGCCACTCTAAGCTTTTTTCTTTTAAAGAAGCATCCTCTCCCTGGAGCCAAATTTCTTTTGCACAATCTTCTTGAAAAGCATTAATCTCGTCATCCATAAATTCTACCTATTGCTAAATTTTTCTATTGTACTGCCTTATTACTAGCTTGATAACCTTTTTTCTCGAACGCAAACATACGCTCCGGATTCAAGTATGCTCTCAACTTCTAAAAAGCTATTGACCCAGGAGCTCTATTTGCTACAACTTTTAATGTCTTACTTCACCTTAAAAAAATTGCTTGCGATTCAAAGAGAGGTATCTTTCTCAGTAATAGAAATCCGGACTTCGTAATGCTTATCAGTGCTCGTATCCTCAAAAGAGCATGACGGGTGCCCCTCAAAGGTTCTTGCTCTTAACAAATTTAGAATATCTTTTAAGAGATATTTTTTAGAAAGATCTAATCGAGAGGTAGCATCCAATTCATAAGAATAGTGAAATGAGCCCTGATCTGAGTCTTGCTTGACTCTAGGTAATTCTCCCTTCCTGTATAAAGGATAGAATTCTTTAAATAAACTAACCATTTCTGATCTAGCTCTTTTAAATAAAGTCTCGCCTGTATCCAGCCAGTCATAATTTATTTCTTTTTGATAAATGACATCTCCCGTATCAATTCCCTCATTGACATAATGTAGAGTTACGCCAAAAGGGCAGTCTTCTACAATAGTCCAAAAATTGTAATGCTTTCCCTGGCAGTAAGGCAAAAGACTGGGATGGGTGTTGATAAATCCATCCTTTGCCTTGGTAAATAGTTCCTTTGGAATAATTTTGGGCCACCACACTAAAAAGCCAGTATCAAATTCATGTGTTGCAATAAAATTGTTATATGTATCTGAGCCAAAAACACATATGCCAATTCCTGCATTTTTTGCATACCTATATATATCTGAGTCTTCTTCTAAAACTACAACTTGCAGTAAATCCTCTAAATAATTGTTAGCAAGATACTTAGTAATTGCTAGCCCAACATCAGAATGAGCAAATATTATTGATTTCTCAGGAAGATGCATATTCGTTTAGCAAGTCAAAGATGACGCCAGATACTCTATTGATATCTTCATCAGACATATCATAATAAGAGGGAAGATTGATGCTTCTCTCAGGAATACTGTATGCGTTAGAATTAAAATTACTTTCATACATTTTCATCGGAGGAGTGGAGCTTAGAGGCCAAAAAAATACTCTTGCATCAATGTTCTCCTTGGAGAAAGATTTAAATAAAATCTCTCTTGTTATTGGTGAGCCTATTTCGAACACTACATTAGGCATCCATGCACCATTGATAGTGCCTTTAGTCTCAGGGTTCATTTTAATACAAGAAATATTTTTAAAATTTTCTTTATACTTACTTAAGATATATCTTTTTTTACTTGTTAGTTCCTCTATTCTCTCGAGTTGCGCACATCCAATCGCTGCTTGTATATTTGACATTTTATACTTGTAGCCAATTTTTGAAGGCCAGAATTGTTTTGACTCATTTTTATCCCTACCATGATTGCTAAGAGTGAGTACTTTTTCGTAAAGATTTGCATCGCTAGTAACAAAGATGCCTCCCTCTCCTGTAGTAATTGTTTTGGTTCCATGAAATGAAAATGTTCCAAAAGAACCCATTGACCCTGCTTTTTTGGAGTGATAAATGGATCCTATGGCTTCTGCAGAATCCTCAATAACAGGAACATTATGTTTTTTCCCTATTGCTAGTAATTCATTCATAGCACATAAATTTCCATATAAATGAACAGCTATAATTGCTTTAGTTTTGGAGGTTATTGATTGCTCAACTAATTCAGGATCGATGCACCAAGAATCTTCAAGAATATCAACAAAAACTGGTACTGCGCCTAGATGAACTATGGGGGCTAAGGTTGCAACCCAGTTTGTGTCAGCTAGAATCACCTCATCTCCCCTACCCACTCCCAAAGCATCAAGACCCATTTGGATAGCGCCTGTACAGCTTGAAGTTGCAATTGAATACTTTGCGCCAAGATAATCCTTAAACCCTGCTTCAAATCTATGAATATAGTCATAGCATTGATCGCCCCAGCCATATTGAGCAGCATCTGACGCATACTCCTTTTCTAGCTGAGTAATTGATGGCTTGGTGTATAAAATTCTTTGTGGTTTCATGGGGGATATATTTACATTTACGAAAATATCTTTAATTCTGGGATGGCTGTAACAAACTGAGTTCCATTTTTCACACGATCTTTTAATAAACTATAAATTTCATCTGATAAATTCCATGGAAGAATAACAATATAGTCAAATTTAATGCTATTTAAATTTTCTGGAGACACAATTGGGATATGACTTCCTGGCATAAATTTATTTTGCTTAGCCTCAGCAGCATCAACAACATATTGAATTAAATCAGTTTTAATTCCAGCAAAATTTAATAAAGTGTTACCTTTTGCAGCCGCACCATAGGCAATTACCTTCTTTCCGTTCTTTTTTTGCATTAATAAAAATTCAAGAAAACTATCTTTTGCTGATTCAGCCCTAGATTGAAAATTTTTATATGTTTCTATGGTGTTTAATCGACTGCCTGTCTCTTCCAGTAACAGATTGGTAACTGATTCATTTACCGAACGGCTATCTTCTGCATGGCAACCGTAAACTCTGAGACTGCCACCATGAGTATTCAGCTTATCAACATCAAATATTTTTAAACCTGAAGATTTAAATATTGCATTCACTGAGTGCAATGATAAGTATGAAAAATGTTCATGATAAATAGTGTCAAACTGATTATATTTAATTAAGTTCATTAAATGAGGAAATTCGAGAGTGATGACACCATTATCTTTTAAACATACTTTCATACCTAAGGTAAAGTCATTTATGTCTGGGACATGGGCATATACGTTATTTCCAATGATTAAATCTGCTTGTTGATAACTATTTATAATTTTATTAGCAGTAGCTTCACCAAAAAACTCTTCGATAACCTCTATATCTAATTTCCTTGCAGCCTCCGCAGTGCTTGTTGTTGGCTCTACTCCTAAGCAAGGTATTCCACTCTCTACAAAATTTCTTAGTAAATAACCATCGTTAGATGCTAATTCCATTACAAAACTTTGGGCAGATAAATTAAATCTTGTGATAATTTCTTGAGAATAATTTTTTGCATGCTCTACAAAGCTTTTTGAGGTGCTTGAGAAATAGGCATACTCTTCTGTAAAAAGTTCATCAGCTTCATTATAGTCTTCTGTCTGAACTAACCAGCAATCCTCGCAAACATTAACTTTTAAAGGGTAGTATACTTCACGAGAAGACAGCTTATCTATATCAAGGTAAGCATTTGATGGTGGAGCAAAACCCAAATCTAAAAAAGTATTTTTTAAAACACTACCACAATGCCTGCATTCCATTTGTTAAATTCCTAAAAATTTGTTTGTTAATAAAGGATGATTTTGATCTCTATCAGAAACTTCAATTACATCAAGTGGCCAACTCATATTTAACTTAGGGTCATTATACCTAATTCCATCTTCGGCTAAGTTTTTATATTTTTCTGAGTGAAGATACATAAGCTCACAATCATCTTCAAGGGTTTGGAACCCATGAGCAAAGCCTTCTGGGATCAAAAGAGCAGAAAGGTTTTCTTCAGATAATATTTCTGAATGCCATTGCAAGAAACTCGGTGAATCTTTTCTTATATCAATTGCTATATCCAAAATTTTACCTTTAATGCATGACACTAATTTCATTTCTGCATGAGGGTAATGCTGATAATGAAATCCTCTGACTGTTCCTTTGTTTTTTGTATATGTATGATTTATTTGCGCGATTGATTTTACCCATCCAGCTGATGACATCTCATCAATACAAAAAATTTTACTAAGATAGCCTCTACTATCAACAACCTGATTTCTCTTTGCTATTTTCAAACCATCTAGATGAGTATCTATAAAAAAAAAGTTACCCATTGGTCGTTTCGAAATTCTCTATATCCAATAAGCATAGAGATATAGGGTGATGGCCTAATGCAAAATTTTTATACCAAGAGATAGTCTTGTGAATAGTCTCTTCCAATCTCCATCTTGGGTAAAAGTTGAGATTAGAAGTAGCTTTTTCTGCATTTAATGATAATAAATTTGCTTCGTGCAAGGGCGACTTACTCTCTAAATATTCAATCTCTCCTTTCTCATAGGCTACTTGCGCTTGTTCTATTAAATCTTTTACAGTGGTTTCATCATTTTTAGATGGGCCAAAATTATATGCACCCGCAAGCTTTGAATTATAAAAAGTGTCTTCAGCTAAAATAAGATACCCATTTAGAGGTTCAAGAACGTGTTGCCATGGACGAACAGAATGTGGGCTCCTAATTTCAAGAGTTTTATTGGCTTTCCAAGATTTAACTGCATCTGGAATTAACCTGTCATCTGACCAATCGCCACCACCAATTACATTGCCAGCTCTTGCAGAAGAAATAGATATATTTTCTTTGCTAAAAAAAGATTTGCGATAACTCTCTATAACTATTTCAGATGCCGCTTTGCTCGCACTATAGGGGTCATGGCCACCTAGAGGGTCATCTTCTTTATAAGATCTACCATCTTCATTATTTTGATATACCTTATCAGTAGTAACCATTACAACTGTCTTAACTGAGCTACATTCTCTAACGGCTTCCAAAATATTCAATGATCCTAAAACATTTACGTTAAATGTATTAATTGGTTCTTCGTAGCTTTTTCTAACAAGCGATTGGGCAGCCATATGAATAATAATTTCAGGCTGGATATTGTGAATCTCATTTTTTAATACTTCTAAATTAGTAATGTCCACAAATTTACTTTCACAAATTTCTGAGATATTTGCTTCTGTAAATAGGTTAGGACGTGTTTGAGCTTCTAAGCTAATGCCTGAAACAATAGCTTCTAATTTATCAAGCCATATCGTCAGCCAGCCTCCCTTAAAACCAGAGTGACCTGTAACTAATACTTTTTTATTCCTCCAAAAATCTGGGTCTGGCAACCTATTGATCATTTCCAAGATTTCCAAGGGGCCGAGCCTGAAGACCATAGATCTTCAAGGTAATTCTTATCTCTAAGTGTATCCATGGGTTGCCAGAAGCCATTGTGCATATATGCCATAAGGTCATTATTTTTTGCAAGATTGGCAAGGGGTTCGCCCTCCCAAGATGTCTGATCACCATCGATTAAACTTAAAACTTTGGGAGATAAAACAAAAAAACCACCATTAATTACGCCACCATCACCCTGAGGCTTTTCTTTAAATCCTTTTACAGCATTCCCATCTAAATCTAGGGCTCCATAACGACCAGGAGGGATAACTGCAGCAATTGTAGCTAATTTTTTATGCTCTCGATGAAACTTAACTGATCCAGAGATATCAATATCGCTCACTCCATCTCCATAAGTAAGACAGAATGCTTCTTCATCTTTGAGATAATCTGAAACTCTTTTTAAGCGTCCTCCTGTTAAGGTATCTGCGCCCGTATCAATTAATGTAATATTCCATGGCTCAGCATCTTTTTTTAAAACTTCCATTTTATTTTCAGATACATTAAAAGTTACATCTGACATATGTAAAAAATAATTTGCAAAATATTCCTTGATCACATAGCCCTTATAGCCACAACATATTATGAAGTCATTTATCCCGTGAAAAGAATACATTTTCATAATATGCCAAATGAGGGGTTTACCTCCAATCTCAATCATTGGCTTTGGTTTTAGATGGGTTTCTTCGGATATTCTTGTGCCCAAACCACCTGCCAGAATCACTGCTTTCATCTTTCTAGTAAATATTTAATTGCTGAGAGCTATTTTAGCTACTTTTGAGATGGATATCTCGAAATTTTTTAATTTATAGATGTTTATCTAAGAAATTGGATATGACTACCCTATGGTAATTGCTGCATTTGACGCTGAAACTTCCACGAACTAGAACACATATCTTCAAGTGTGCGCTTAGCTTTCCAATGAAGTAATTTTTGAGCCTTTGAGGGATCTGAGTAACAAGAAGCAATATCACCTAATCTTCTTGGGGTAATTTTATATGGGATTTCTATCTTATTAATGTTTTCATATGCCTGAATGATCTCCATCACGCTATATCCAACTCCTGTGCCAATATTAAAAGTATTTATATTTAATAAAGAATTATTCTGAGAGCGATTGATCCAATGCAATGCAGCTAAATGAGCGTCAGATAGATCTTCAACATGAATGTAGTCTCGAATGCCAGTTCCATCTGAAGTTTTATAATCATTTCCAAAAATATTTAAATGCGGTCTATGCTTTGAAGCAACTTGGTTGATATATGGCATTAAATTATTGGGTATTCCGTTGGGGTCATCTCCAATTAAGCCGCTGGCATGAGAGCCAACGGGATTGAAATACCTTAAGTTGACTATATTCCAGTCCTCATCAGACTGAGCTATATCCGTCAAAATTTGTTCAATATAAAACTTGCTTTTGCCATAGGGATTATTTGGATTAATTGGATGCTCTTCATTAATTGGTAAAAAACTCGGAACTCCATAAACTGTAGCGCTGGAACTAAAGACTAAGTTCTTAATATTACAGTTTTTCATAGCCTCAATCAGAGAAATGGTGCCTTGAACGTTGTTTTTATGATATTTGAGAGGATTCTCAACAGATTCACCAACTGCTTTTACGCCTGCAAAATGAATCACGGCGTTTATTGTAAATTCTTGGATAGCTTTCTCTACTGATGATGTGTCTAAGACATCTGCTTGAATAAAATTAGGTCTAAAAGATGTAATTAATTGGAGGTTATCTAAAACTGAAATTTTACTATTTGCTAGATTATCTAAAATAGTAACTTGATGGCCTTGATTAATAAGCAACAGAGCGGTGTGGCTTCCAATATAGCCCATGCCACCAGTTAATAAAACGTTCACAATCTAATTACGAAACCTCATAGACAGACTTTCCAAGAATTGCATCTATAGCGGTTGTAACCCATATCATATGAATGCATTCAACAATATTATAAGCTTCACTATCGACCCAAAAATTAATATCGCCATATGACTTCAAAGAGTTTTCTGTTTTTCTACCAGTAAAAGTAACAACCCTTAAGCCAAATGCTTTTGCTGTAATTGCTGCATTTACGACACTGGGAGACTCACCGCTCACGCTAATTAAAACTACTACATCTGATGCTTTGGAGTATGATTTTATAGCCTCTGAAATCCAATTTTCATAACCATAATCGTTGCTGTAGCAAGTGATAAGATCAGCTTCGTTGAAGGTAATTGATCTAACCTTCGCCTGTTTTGTAAAGTCTACAGCAGCATGAGCAGAAATTGCTGCGCTAGCTCCATTGCCGGCAAATATTAATTTTGAATCTGAATTTTTTACCTCTTTTGCTAAAGATACAAAATTATTTATTGTTTCGTAGTTCTTTTCATCAAAAGCAAGTTTTTTATATTCTGCAAAATACTTTGTGTAAAAATTTTTCATTTATATGATGTCATTATACAGTCCTTGTCTTAAAATTTTTCCATCAGACAATTCAATAATATTTGTGCACCCTTTTAGGGTTGATAATCTATGAGCAATTATAATTATAGTCAGATCTTGATCTAACTCTAAGATAGATCTCATTACCGAGCTTTCTGTCTCGGAATCTAGGGCACTTGTTGCTTCATCAAAAATAATCACCGAGGCTCTCTTGTAAAGCGCTCTAGCAATAGCTATTCGCTGTCTTTGTCCACCCGAAATTCGTACCCCCCTTTCTCCCACAACAGTATCGTACTTTTGATCCCAGGACATAATTGAATCATGGATTTGAGCTTGCTTGGCAGATTCATGCACTAAGTTGAGATCCATTTCATCTGCTAGAACTCCTAAAGCAATATTTTCAGCAATTGAGCCATCAATTAAAAAGATAGATTGAGGCACATGCGCAAGTTGTGATTGCCATCCAAACTTATTAGCGCTGGTAATCTCTGTATCATCAACTAGGAATTTTCCATCATTTTGATGAAGTAGCCCCATTAAAATATCTATGAACGTGCTCTTTCCACTTCCAGTTGAACCAATGACTCCAATCATGTCTCCTTTATGAATTGATAAATTAATACCATTTAAAATCCAGGGGCCAGAATCTTCGTATTTAAATCTTAAATCTTGAATAGAGATTTTATCTTTAAATGAGAGTAGCGTTCGAGGCGAATTGATCAAGTTTTCGTCTGATGGTATCTCTAAAAGCAACAGTATGTCTTTTAATGAACTAAATCCAGCTCTTAACGAGGATGCGCTTGCATAAATCAATTGAAGTATTGGTAGGATGCGTTGAGCACCAAGAGCCATAGCTCCTAAAATAGGCAAAGCTCCAATTACTCCATTCGGCTGAGATGAGAACAATAGAGCCAATAGTGATATTGCAACTATTCCAAATGCTTCAATAGCAAATCTTGGCGCTGATCTAATAATTTCAACATTTGCCCACGCATGCTGAAGGGCGCGAAATGACGATGCGTAGGAACGCAAATATACTTCTTGGGTATTGCTTACTAGTATATCTCTAATGCCTCCAAAGCCTTCTTGCAATTTTTTTACAACTTCGTCTTGTTCAAAACTTATCACGGCACTATCCCTATCTAACTTTGATCGAGTCGAGAAAATTACTACTGCGTACATTGTTCCAAAGAGACCAAATGCTGAAAATGCTACAACCGGATCAATTATTATTAAAGTCAAAGAGATAGCTAGTAAAATTAAACCTGAGCTTAGAATATTTAAGATTGGTAAGATTGCAAAACTGGTACTCTGGAAGGTTTTATTTACTATTGTTGAAATGAATTCACTGCTATTCCTTGCTACATGAACGGGGTATGGTTGATATAAAGAGTTTTTATATAATTGTGTACTAAGGTCTGCTCCCAAAGAATAGCAAAATCTTGTTTGAAACCATAAAGTGGAAAGCCTTAGTGAGGATGAAAATATGGCGACGGAGCAAAATCCAACAGTCAGAAAAAATCCAAGCTCTTGATTAGAGCTAATATTCAATATTTCTAAAATTGGTTGGATATACGAGTTATCAAAAACTATCTCAGGAGAAGTTAATGCTGTAATAAATGGAACAATCATTCCAATGCTAAGAATTTCAGCAAATGCACTGCAAACCATAAGGAAAACTAATAATACAAAGCGTAATTTTAAATGCCAAGGCATGAAATTTTTTAAAGAAGATATAACAGAAGAAATTGAAACTGTAGAAGGGGAATTCACTTTAAGTTATTGATGTACCATGCCATGGCTTCATTTAATCCATGTTCAGCTGTGTGACTTGGTTTGTACCCCAGTAGATTCTCTGCTTTAGTAATATCTGCCTGAGAATGTCGAACATCTCCAGCTCTAAAATCTCTATAGATTGGGGATACACCTGCTAAATGTGGAAAATGCATAGACAGGTTATCTTTTAAAATACTATACAGTTGATTAAGGGTTGTTCTTCCCCCCACTGCAACATTATAAATTTGATTACTGGCTTCATTTGATTCATCCGCATCACCAAATCCAGGATATCCAGTCATAGCTGCTAGTAAGTTTGCTTGGACTACATTATCTATGTAGCAAAAATCTCTGCTAGTTTCACCATCACCATTAATAAAAACATCACTATTATTTACCATTGCAGCAATCCATTTTGGAATAACTGCTGCATATGCACCCTCAGGATCTTGACGCCTGCCAAAAACATTGAAATATCTCAAACCAATTGAATTAAAGTTATAGTTTGTTTTAAATACATCAGCATAGAGTTCATTAACATACTTAGTTACAGCATATGGAGAAAGTGGCTTGCCGATACATTCTTCCACTTTAGGCAGAGCCTCATGATCACCATATGTAGAGCTACTTGCAGCATATGTGAAGCTATCAACTGAATTATTTTTAGATGCTAGCAAAATATTTAAGAAGCCTGAAATATTAATTTCATTTGTTTTAATTGGGTCTTTCATAGATCGAGGGACGGAACCTAGTGCAGCTTGATGAAGAACAAAATTTACACCCGAAGTAATTTTCTCAGAGAGTTCTAAGTCACATATATCTCCCTCTACAAATTGAAATTCTGCCCATTGGTCATTAGAAACAATACCCATAACCTCATCAAGATTTTGTTTTTTACCTGTTAGAAAATTATCTATGCCAACTACTTTTTGATTAAGCAGTAGCAAAGATTCTAGAAGATTAGAGCCAATAAAACCTGAAACTCCAGTAATCAACCAAGTAAACTGATTTTTAGATAGATATTTAGTTAATTCAGCAAAATTTTTCATTTCAAGTTATATTTTTTATAGGCGAATATCTGTTTTATCTTTTGGAAAAAGGTACTTTAAATCATATGAGATATGCAATGCTTTTCCAAATTCACTAATTTTTTCCATTCCTAGTTCAATAAAATCTTGATGTGAAACAGCTAAAACAATTCCATCATAATTCTCTTTTTCAGGATATGTAATTTGATTAATATCATATTTATTTCTTACATCTTGAACATCGACCCAAGGATCATAACATTCAACCTTAGAGACGTGCTTAGATAGCTCAGCAATAATATCAATTACTTTTGTATTTCTCATGTCAGGGCAATTTTCTTTAAAAGTTAGGCCCATAACTAAAATTTTTGCATCTTTTAAATCAATATTCTGATTACGCATTGTATTAATAAGCTGGCCAGCAATATATGCACCCATTCCATCATTTAACCTTCGTCCAGCCAAGATAACTTCTGGACTATAACCCATCTGCTCTGATTTATAGGTTAAATAATATGGATCCACTCCAATGCAATGGCCTCCAACCAGTCCAGGCCAAAACGGTAAAAAATTCCATTTAGTACCAGCTGCAGTCAATACTTCCTGAGTATCAATACCCAGTGAATTAAAGATAATAGATAGCTCATTGATTAGCGCAATATTTACATCTCTTTGAGTGTTTTCAATAACTTTTGCTGCTTCTGCTACTTTAATTGAGCTTGCCTTGTGAGTACCAGCGGAAATAATTGAGGCATATAATTTATCTATTTCTTCAGCGATTTCCGGTGTTGATCCCGAAGTAACCTTAATAATATTATTAATTCTATGCTCCTTATCCCCAGGATTAATTCTTTCAGGACTATAGCCTACAAAAAAATCTTTATTGAATTTCAGGTTTGATACTTTTTCTAGAACTGGAACACAAATTTCTTCAGTTGCCCCAGGGTAGACAGTTGATTCATATATTATAGTGGTGCCTTTTTTAAGAATTTCACCAATCATAGTGCTCGCGCTAATTAATGGAGATAAGTCTGGCTGATTATCAGCAGTAACTGGAGTGGGAACAGTTACAATAATAAAATTACATTCTTCTAGGTCTTCTTTATCAAACGTAAAAGAAATTTTATGATTATTTTTTAAGTCTTTAGGTTCAACTTCCAAAGTTAGGTCAACCCCATCTCTTAATTCGGATATGCGAGATGGGTTGATATCAAGCCCAACAACATCATAATTCTTAGAGAAGGCAATGGCCAATGGGAGGCCAACATAACCAAGTCCAACGATACCAATCCTATATTGTGATTTCATATACTTTTTATCTTAAAAAACAATAGTGAAAATACGTATCTATTTTTTAGTTCCGCTAAAGTAATGAAGGTACATTGCCAAAAAGGCGCTTATCAAGAAGCCCAAGAGAGATGCAAGAAATATAAATTTTAATCTAGCTGGGCCTGCTTTCCATTCTGGTAAATATGGTTTGTCAATTGCGCGAACAATATATTCCTCTCGAACATTTGCAATCATTTGGACTTTGAGCTGCGCCTCAAGCAAAGTTGTAATTGAGGACTTTGTTCCAATCTCCAAAGTATTTTTAAGAGCGGTATTCAAATAAGATAAAGCCTTTTCAGACTCTTCTAAATGTTGCTGCCGAACGATATTATTGGCCTCTATGATTATTGTTTTTGTCATTTTAAATGCAAATTCGGGTGAAATATGCTGAAAGGCAAGGTAAATAAACCCCGTTCTTTTATCTTTCGAGACAGTCATATTATTAAGAAAATGACCATGAGCCTCAAGAATGCTTGGCTTATAATTCACCCAGCTCATCTTTTTTGAATTATATATCTTGTCGTTAAGTGAGAGTATTTTGGAATTTGGATCATAGCTTTTAGATGCTACAAGATATGGATAAATATCTGGGATATTTGATAGGTGTTCAAAGAAATCTCTTGATTTCAGAGTCGCCATAATGAGATCGGATTTTGAGCTGCTATCTTTGGTAATCGCAACCCCGGCAAGCGAAGCCAGTCCACCATATCTAGATGCTATATCTTGGAAGCCACTTCCGCCAGCTTCACTATCATCAACAATGGAAAGTAAAGCACTAGAGGAATATTGGTTGGGGGATAGAAAGATATAAATACTAGATGCTATAAAAAAAAGTAATGTTGTATAAATGACTATAGTTCTAGCTTTTTTGACTATCTCGATAAGGTCAGCAAAAGAAAAATCATCTTCATATCTCATGGCTATTTGATCGCCGTTCAACTCAGAATTATTATTTTTATCATTCATAATATTTACCATTGGAGGCTGAAGCCGGAATCGAACCGGCGTAAACGGCTTTGCAGGCCGCTGCATAACCACTCTGCCATCCAGCCTTATCTCCTAAATGTTGCTATTGTATATGAAAGTCCAGTTTGTAGAGTAATTATTAAAGCTAAGAATAACAAGAAATGTGATAGAAACAATATCAGGGCATTAGAAAAATAAAGACCAGTCAAGAATCCACAAAGACAAAAGAGCTGAATTGATGTCTTTGTTTTAGCTAAAAATGTAACGCTGGTTGCTTGCTGATCTCCATTTCTTGCATTTAAGTCTCTTAGTGCACTTACCCAAAACTCTCGCGCAAGAATTAAACTACTGATCAAAGCTATATAGGTACTGCTCAAATCAACTGAAAGAGCTATAAGAGTAAACGTTATTAAGATTTTATCTGCTATAGGGTCTAAGACTTCTCCAAATGAGGAAGTCAGTGAGTGCTTGCGGGCTAAAAAACCATCCCAATAGTCTGAAACGCTCGCTAGAATCAATATTATTAAGGCTATCCCATAAAATTCAAATAACAAAATAGAAATAAAAATTATAGGTCCTGCAATAATCCGAAAATATGTTAAAAATTGTATAAAGTTATACATAATTTAGGTACATGTGTTGTATTTTTTTTCCTAGTTTAATACTAATTCCTGGAATTGCGCATAATTCATCGAATGAAGCTGAGCGAATTTTTTTGAGTGATTTAAAATGCTTTAAAAGAATTTGTTTTTTCTTTGGACCCAATCCATCAATCTGATCAAGCTCAGAATATCTAACCACCTTATTTTTTTTCTTTCTATTGCTAGTAATAGCAAATCTATGAGACTCATCTCTAATTTGTTGCAGTAGATTGAAGCCTGGACTATTTACAGGAATTTCAAGAATACCTTGCTCTGACAAAATAGTTTCTGTTGCCCTAACTCTATTAGCTCCCTTAACAATACTCAAAATAATAGGCTGATGCTGGTACTTTTCTTTCAAAATTTTTAATGCTGCGTTCAATTGAGCTTTGCCGCCATCTATCAAGATAATGTCTGGTAAAGAATTTTCTGCTGCCCTGTTAACCCTTCTTTCTAAAACATTTTCAAGGGATCCAATATCATTACCTGAATAGAGCACGGGAATGTTATAAAGTTTGTATGATTTTTTTTCAGGACCTTGATTAGAAAATTTTACTAAGGAGGCTACTGCATATTTACCAGCATGATGACTAACGTCATAACCTTCAATTAAAAGTTTAGTTTTATGCAGCCCGAGGTAATGAGAAAGATTCTTCATTGCATGATCATATTTATCAGATTTTCCAATTTTATTTTCTATGACTTGATTGGCATTAAATATTGCCAGTTTTACAAGCTGCTTGGTGCTTGAAGGAGTGGAGCATGAAATATCAATTGATTGAGAAAATTTAAGCTTAATTGCCTCTTTTATTAAATTTAAATTTTTTGGCTTCATTGTAAAAATAATTTTTTCTGGCAGTGAGAAAGTATTTTGATAATAAGAAAATACAAGACTTTGGAGCAGATTATCTAAATCATCTAATAAGTTTTCTTTAAAAAAATATGTTTTAGTTCCTCGTATTTTTCCCTCTCGTGCAGACAAAATACAAGCACCTGTTTTTCCATGCTTTTCAACGCATGCAAAGAAATCAATGCTATTGAGGTTAGAAGAGAAGGCTTGTTCTTGCTGCAAAATATCTAAACTTGCAATTCTTTGCTTGAGCTCTTGCGCTTTTTCAAAGTTACACTCTTCAGCAAGCTTTTTCATTTGCGATAACATTAGATTTCTAGATTTTTTGCCTGTGGAAGCAAGGTAATTTTGAGAAGAGGAGATATCAGTGCTGTAATCTATCTCGCTAATATGCTCCACACATGGCGCAGAACACCTTTGCATTTGATGTTCTATACAAGGCCTAGATCTATTTCTGAAAGTGCTATTACTGCAGTTCCTAATTTGGTAGATTTTTTGTAAATCTTTGATTGTAGATTTAACTGCATAAGCACTTATAAAAGGACCAAAATAATCTTTTGAAACAGCATGTTTTGATCGCTTCATGCTTATGCTGGGAAATTTATCACTCATTGAGTAATGAATGTATGGGTAAGTTTTATCATCTCGAAGAAGGATATTGAAACGAGGCAAATTCTCTTTAATCAATGATTGCTCTAATAGCAAAGCTTCAGCCTCAGTTTGAGTAGAAAATGTCTCAATTCTATCCGTTAATAGCTTAATCTGAGAAGTCTTGCGATCCTTGATCGATGAACCAAAGTAAGAAGAGACTCGTTTTTTTAGATTAATTGCCTTGCCAATATAAATAATTTTATTGTCTGCAAAGAATTTATAAATTCCAGGAGTTTGGGGTACTTGCTTGAGATCAAGCATCATTTTTTCAGAAATTTTTGAGCAACTGTCTTTCCAGCTGCAACTCCAAATTGATCAAACGGATTGATCTGCAGCAAGCGGGCTGTAACGAATACTCTGTGCTCCCAAGTTGCTAGCAAAAATCCTAATTCTCTTAGTGATAATTTTGGTAAAACAAATAAATTTACTGGAATATTCCCATTGGTTAGTTCCAGCAAATTAGAAGATTGATTTTGTGGAGAGGATAGAAGAGATGCTTGGCCTTGAGCCTGAGCATTGCTTAGGGGGCTTTGAGTGTCTGGGCTGTAAATAATATCAGCTGAGCACTGGGCGGTGCCTTGATGAAGAAGCTGAAAATATGAATGTTGGGCTGTAGAGCCAAATCCCCCAAAAATTGTTTGTCCAGTTTCATGAAAAATAGACTCAGTATTAAAAGGCTTACCAAGAGACTCCATCTCAAGTTGCTGGATATAATTTGCAAAGGACCTGAGCTTCCAGTTATAGGTTAAGACTACTCTATTTTTTTTATTGCAAAAGTTACTAAACCAGATATCTGAAAAAGCTAAAGTTTTAATTAATTTTTGATACTTTCTTGCATCTAACGAGGTGCCAGATATTAGATTGTCTGCAAGACATCCTCCCTGAAGAAACCCCTTGAAATTATTTTCTATGGCAGTTGTCAGAGATATAGGGGACCAAATAGAGTATCGCCCTCCAACAGACTCTGGAAAGGGAACGATTGATGCATCAGCAAATCCCAGGGCTCTAGCACCCTCAGCGTTAGCAGTAATGACTATTGAATTCTTATCAGTTCTATTTTTTCCAAGCCACTTGAGACAAGAAAGAGTTTCATCTGTGGCTAAGGATTTTGAGGCAAAAATGTATAAATTCTTTTGATCCAATAAAGGCTTAATAATTGAATTGAACTCATCCTTATCTGGTCCAGATACAAAAGAATAGTTAATGTTAGAAGCAGGGTTAAATAAAAATTCTTGCAGTAACTTTGGGCCTTCATAGGAACCTCCAATACCGAATGTAATAATATTTTGATATTTTTCTTTTTTAATTTTCTGCAGCAATGGTCCGCATATTTTTTTAAAATTAAACTCTGGGATTGGATCTGGAGCCCTATATCGATGATGAAGAGCTGATCTATTTTCAGTTTGATTAACAACGGTTCCAGCAAAGAGACTCTGGATAGAGTTTTGGACCGCTAGATCGTTGAACAATCCATCAAATAGCTGGTATTGCTCAGATGAAAAATTACTTAAATAGGATTTATATTCTAAAAATTCTGACTTGTAAGAAAAAGAAAACTTTTTCTTTTGGGGAGGATATTTAGAGGTTTTATTTAAAGCATTAAATACTTGCTGCGCTCTTTTTTTATTCATCTGCAGACTCATTAAAGTATCTTAATGCCTCAGATACATTTGAGGCTTTGGAAATGGGTCTGCCAATAACTAAATATGACGCCCCATGCTGAATGGCTTTATTGGCGGTCATAGTTCTAGACTGATCATCAATCACTGAAATGTCTCGAATACCTGGAGTGATTTTAAGCATCTCAGGGGGCAGGATATTTACAGCTAAATCTAGCTCTAATGGAGAACAAACTATTCCGTCTATACCAGTTTCATTAGCTAGCTTAAATAGCCTAGCAACCTGATCTTTGGTTGTGCTTTGAAATAACACTGAGGAGTCTTCATCATTAAGGCTTGTCAGAACAGACACTCCTATTATCTTGGTCTTAATAATTTGCGCTGCAGCCATAGCTGCAGTGATCATTTTTTTGCCGCCAGAAAGATGAATGGTCAGTAGCTCAATATTACAGCCCGAAAAGCCCAATATAGTTTCATGGACAGTATTAGGAATGTCATGCAGTTTTAAATCAAGAAAAATTTTAAATCCACGCTGATCTACCAGTCTAAGAAAATCTTTACCCAATGCATTAAAAAGTACGCTTCCTATCTTAATCTTGCATAGCTCTGGATTTAACTGATCCAAGAGAGCAATTGCATCTTCATAATCATAGGTATCAATGGCAACAATTATCTTAGGATCAGTCATGGCTTGCGAGTAATTTATCTGATGCTTTGAAGTGTATGGTTGATGTCTCGCCAAGGTATGAGATTTCCTTGGTCTTGGGATTAACAAATTTTCTTGGCCTGATATTCTTTTTAGAAAAAACACCAAACCCCCTGATTTCAATTCTCTGATCTAAAGCGGCATGGTTAATAATCTCTTGAAGCAAGATATCCACTGCCTCAACAACAGTTTCTTGATTAAGATGTGAGAACTTTCGCTCCATTTGAATTATTAAATCTGACTTATTAAAAGAATTTATAGAGAGGCTCATAATTAATTCAAAAAGCTCTTTGCTTTTGTTGTTGCTGTAAATCTAACTTTATTGCGAGATAAAATAGGGAAAACCTCCATAGTCTTAGGGTTTCTGCCTAACCTTGGTTTGGTCTGGAAGACTTCAAAAGTTCCAAACCCTGAGAATTTAACGACCTTAGAATCACGAAGTGATTTTTTAATCGTAATAAAAAATTCATCAACCAATAAATCAGTTGTCTCTAAGGTTAAGTTTAATTCTTGCTTTAGCTTTTGGCTAAGATCTTTCTTGGCTAGACTCATGATCTAATTTTTGCTTTTAATGCTTTATTTAATAGGCTGAATGCGTGATCCATGGATTCGTTAATCTCAAATTCTTGCAAGGATTTACTTGGACTTTGAAATATAAAGCGTAAAGTCATACTAATTGAGCCCTCCGGGATACCCTTACCCTCAAAAGTATTAGCAAGAGCCAAGCTATGAAGGAACTTAATCTTGCTATTTAGTAAAACTGTCTCAATTTCAGCATATGAATGAGATTGACTAATCAAAATATTTAAATCTCGACTGGATGAGGGAAATTTACTCACAGGCTTTAATTTCACATCCGATGACTTGGTAGAAATCTTTTCTGGATATATCTCAAAGCCAAAAGCTGGATTCTTAATAAGCTTTTGAGTTGAAGTAAGGTTTATCTCCCCAAGCATTCCAATTTTATTCTTGCCTATAAGAATATCCATAGCATTTGCAGTAAAAATAGTTGCTGAAGCATTAGGCACAAGCTGAATGGACTTGACCCTCAGGGTTTCAAGTAATTTTAATACTTCTGCTTTCAATGAATACAAATCGTATTGAAAGGATTTATCGCTCCATGTTTTTTGTGACTCATGAAAGTAAATCAAACCTGAGATATGAGACTCTTGAGCAAAATCATTTTTTACTTTATGAAATACATTGCCGTGTTCAAAGAATTTAATCGCTGAATGCCCCTTCTTTACATTGAGATTGATGGCAGAAAAAAGTGAGCCGAATAAGCTACCGCGCATTAATGGCTCATTTTCATTAATGGGGTTTGATAGTTCTGCTGGAATCCACTTATTTGAATTTAATTCATGGAAGGTTTCAGTTGAGACAAAAGGCATATGCATAAGCTCTTGAAAGCCTCCAAAAACTAAACCGCCTTTTAACTTTGCAGATACAGAATGATCGATAACTTTTGCTACCGGTCCAGATTTGGGAGGATTGATTGGGATATTGTCATAGCCATAACACCTTAAAATTTCTTCATATAAATCTTCCTCAAGCTCCATATCAAATCTATGGCTTGGTACCTGGAACTTAAGATGAGCGGTCCTGGTGGGCATGGAAGTAAAGCCTAGAGTCTCTAAAAATAATTTAATCTTCTTGGGGGACAATAAAAGTCCCGAGAAATTATTAAATCTCTCTACACTCAAAGAAATAGCTCTGGGTTTTAATTTTGCTGAGCTCCCCTCATAGCACCCAATGGAATCATATTGAGCTATCTCTTTTAGCAGAAAAAGAAATCTTGCAAGAGCTCTCTGTTGAAGTTCAGGATCAACGCCCCTCTCAAACCTATGAGAGGCATCAGTTGCTAGTCCATATTTTCTTGCCTGATTTGCTATCTTATTTGGATGAAAAAATGCAGCCTCTACAGCGATGCTCTTTGTACTCTTTGATACCGAGGTTTCATGCCCTCCTATGATTCCAGCAATAGCCTGAATACCTTTTTGATCCTGAATAGTTAAAGATGAAGATTCGACAATTTTGGTATCACCACCAATGGCTTGGAATGATGTTTTTTTAGAAACGGGAAATAGGATATTAAGAGGAAGTTCAAGATGATCGAAATCAAACACATGCATTGGCGTACCCATCTCAAGCATCACATAGTTTCCTAGATCAACAAAGGGATGAATAAGGGGAACGCCTGCTGCTGTAAGAAAATTACGCTTCTTTTTATCTAACGCCTTAACTGAGTGGAGTCCTCGAACTAGCATTAATTGATAATTACCACATCCACTCTTATCAATTTTATTAATAATAGTTTTATCCTTATGAAAAGTGAGTTTTTTGTACTGCAATTTATCTTTAAATACCTTGGACTGCTGAGCTTGAAACTCTCTCTGCAAACCTCTTAAAGACAATACATCTCCACGATTAGGGGTGATATCAAAATCAATAATTAGACCATCAGACTCACATTCAAAACCAACTTTTGTGAAAACATCTGTGAGTTTTACTTGCGACAGATCAGTGGATAAATAATCTTTCAGGAATGAATACTGAACTTTCATGATGAGAATTGATTTAAAAAATCTAAATTAGATGCGTAAAAATCTCTAATATCATCTACTCCATAATACAGCATGGCAAGTCTCTCAATTCCCATGCCAAAAGCAAAACCACGATATTTTTGCGTATCAATATTGCAGCCTTTCAACACATTCGGATGAACCATGCCGCAACCCAACACTTCTAACCAGCCATTAGTCCCAAATTTAATATCAACCTCGGCAGAAGGTTCTGTAAAAGGAAAATAAGAGGGCCTAAATCGCACCTCCATTTTCTCATTAAAAAAGTACTCTAGAAAATTAATAACAATTCCTTTTAAATCTCCAAAATTTACATCCTCATCAACAACCAAACCTTCGATTTGAGTGAACATGGGTAGATGTGTTGTATCAGAATCACACCTATACACTCTCCCTGGAGAAAGCATATACAAAGGCAGTGGCTCTCTTAGCATTGCGTGAATTTGAGAATTAGAGGTATGAGTTCTCAACAAGTACTCAGATTTTTTACCTGCATTTAAATAGAAAGTATCATGCATCTGCCTGGCTGGATGGTTTGCAGGGAAATTTAATGCCTCAAAGTTAAAAAAATCAGTTTCAATTTCATTGCCCGAAAAGACTTGATAGTTTAAAGGCGTAAAATAATTAATTACTCTCTGTGAAATTTCTGCAATTGGATGCTCAGCTCCAACGAAATAGGGATCTGCAGGAAGGGTTGTATCAAGAAGGCTTACATCCGTTTTAGCTTGCATGCCTTCCAATGCAACTTCAAATAAATGATTTAACTTACTTTTCAGGATATTTAGCTCTTTAGCAGCTACGACTTTAGAATCGGGATCAAGAGATTTTAGCTCAGCAAAAGAAGAGATGACAAAGGACTTTTTACCAAGATACTGCGATCTTAGTTGAAAAAATTCAGCCTCTGATTGAACGGATTTTAATTTGAGTTTGGCTGTTTCAATTAAATCCTGAGGGATTTGCATGAGAACATTATACCCTGACTTTTTCTACTATTTTCTTAAATGTCTCAGGGTCTGAGAATGCTACACCAGCTAAGGATTTCCTATCAAGTTTAACATTTGCTCCATGGAGCTGATGAATAAACCTGCTGTAAGAAAGATCTAAAGGAAGCAATGCTGCTGAAATTCTAGAAATCCATAAAGAACGAAATGTTCTTTTTTTATTTCTTCTGTCTCTAAAAGCGTACTGAAGAGCTTTGACATTAGATTGCTTGGCAGTTCTGAATAGTCTGCTTCTAGCACCATAATGGCCTTTAGTAGCCTTTAATACTTTCTTGTGTTTTGCTCTCGCTGTAAGGGATTTGGTAACTCTAGGCATGATTCTTAAGTGTTATATAAAAGTTTCTGTGCTATTTTTTTTGTTTCATCAGACATCTTGATCATTCCACGATTGTGACGTTTTCTCTTGGTACTTTGTTTGGTCAAAATATGTGCTCTACTTGCACTGCGTCTCTTTAACCCGCTCCCGGTAGGTTTAAATCGCTTCTTGGCGCTTGAATGTGTTTTTAATTTGTAGCCCATAATAGTTTAATTATTTTTTTCTAATCTGAGAGAGAACCATTAGCAGTTGTCTCCCTTCAAGTGATGGCTCTTGGTCAACTTGAGCTATATCCTGAAGGTCATCCCTCAATCTATTTAGAAGCTCAAGACCCAAATTACTATTCAGAATCTCTCTTCCCCTAAAACGAACGCTGATTTTAGTCTTATCTCCATCATTAATAAAGCTTTTTATCTTTTTTAATTTAATATTGTAATCACCAATATCTGTTGTAGGTCTAAATTTAATTTCCTTGAGTGATTGTTTCTTTGGTTTTTTGGTTCCTACGGTACTTTTCTTCTTTTCGAATTGAAATTTTCCAAAATCAAGGAGTTTGCAAACAACTGGCTTTGCGTCAGAAGGAGATACTTGAACTAGATCAAGAGATTTTTTTTGAGCAGAGCTTAATGCCTCATCAATAGGCATCATTCCAAGTTTTTCACCATCATCGCCAATTAACATCACCTCTTTGGCATAGATTTTATTATTAATAGGAGTCGTATTTTTTTTATTCGCAGCGATAGTATGGGATCCTAAAAATTTAAAGAAGAATTAAACAAGGTCAGCTTGTTTTAAATAAAGAAGAACAGAAGTGATTTTTCATTGGTGAAGATTTTAAAGCATTATTCATAAAAAGAAAACTGCTAAGGCTGGAGCAGAGATTCGCTCCAAGAGCCCTCTTCCATGGTGAAAACATGTCTTTGGTTGAGTCTGTTTTCATGACCTTCCCAAAATTCAAAGTAATATGGGGTAAATGAGTATCCACCCCAATAGTCTGGTCTTTTAGATTCAGAATCCATTGAGGCGAGTGTTTTGTAAAAATTGTCTTTTACAGAGTCAAAAGAATCAATTTGTTCGGACTGATTAGAGCTAATGGCCAATGCATTTTTCTCCTTAGTACGACTTTGAAAATGAGTGTCTGAAAACTCAACAGAGGTTTTATTAATTTTTGCTTTTAAACGAATCTGTGAATTAATTGCTCCCCAGTGAAACAAAGCTGAAATTTGATCATGTGATTCAAATTGCATGGCTTTTGGAGATCGGTAGTTTGAAAAAAATATCCACTCATTGCCAGTAATGTATTTAAGGTTTACAAATCTAGATTCAACCTCGTTGCTAGACTTATCATAAGAACTGATTGCAATAGCCTCGATACCTCTCTGATTTTCTTGAAGAGCCTTTTGATAAAGATCAAGAAATCTATTATGAGGAAGGTCAGAGGTGATATTAATTAAATCAATCATGAGGGGTTAAATTCTAAGTGGTGCCCAGAGCCGGACTTGAACCGGCACGAAGTTGCCTTCGAGGGATTTTAAGTCCCTTGTGTCTACCAATTCCACCACCTGGGCAATTAGTGTGTTTGTTCAACAAAATAAGTAGTTATGAACTCTGAAGTAAATCTAAGCACTCAGCTTGAGTGATATTCTTTCTCTTTCTGCATCAATTCCAAAAATGATACATGAAAGCTTATCGCCTTTTTTGAAGTTTTCCATAGCAGCAGCAGGATTTTCATCTTCTGTTATATCAGATAAATGAATCAAGCCGTCAATGTCACCTTCAAGACCAACAAAAATTCCAAAATCGGTTACAGATTTAATGCTGCCTTCAACTGAGTCACCAAGACCGTATCTGTTAGCGAACTCAGACCACGGATTAGGCTTAGTTTGTTTTAATCCAAGTGAAATTCGTCTTTTCTCATGATCAATCTCAAGAACCATTACTTTGATCTTCGCTTCGAGATCTACGACTTTAGAAGGATGGATATTTTTATTCGTCCAATCCAGTTCTGATAAATGAATCAAGCCTTCAACGCCTTGCTCTAGCTCAGCAAAACAACCATAGTCAGTAAGATTTGAAACTGTAGCCTCATAAATACCGCCAACAGAATATTTCCCTTCAATAGTTTCCCAGGGATCATTTTGGATTTGCTTCAGTCCCAAAGATACTCTTAATTTTTCTTTGTCGAAACTAAGGATTTTGACATCAATTTCTTGTCCTAGGCTAAGAACTTCAGATGGATTAGTTACTCTGGACCATGAAATATCTGTAATGTGAAGTAAGCCATCCAAGCCACCAAGATCAACAAAAGCTCCATAGTCAGTTAGATTTTTTACTATGCCTTTAACTATTTGACCTTCATCAAGATTTTTTAGTAGCTCAACTTTTTCAGCAGAATTAATTTTTTCTAATACTGCTTTTCTAGAAAGCACTACATTATTTCTTTTGTAATCAAGTTTAATAACTTTAAACTCTTGAACTGTATTCTCTAGCTCTGGCGCTTCTTTAACTGGTCTAATATCAACAAGTGAGCCAGGAAGGAATGCTTTAACCACATCTACTTCTACTGAAAAACCACCTTTGACTCTAGTTAGTACTTTGCCTTCTACGAATTCACCTGTTTCTAAAGCATCTTCTAACTTCTTCCAAGTCCCTATTTTTCTAGCTTTCTCTCTGGAGATTCTAGTTTCACCATATCCATCTTCTACGGCTTCTAGCGCAACCTGCACTTCATCGCCTGATTCAATTTGGACGGTTCCATCATTATTTCTAAATTCATCTAAAGAAATTACTCCTTCAGACTTCAAGCCAACATGGACTGTTACCCAATCCTTATCAACATCTAAAACAACACCAGTGACTATAGATCCTGGTTGCATCTCAAGGGTGCTTAGACTTTCATCTAATAGTGCGGCAAAACTTTCTGACATATTCTTTATATTTCCTTAATATGTTCTTTATATATTTGTAGAACTTTATTTAATACTTCTTGTGGAGTGAGATTGGAAGAATTAACTTCTACTGAGTCAGCTGCTGGAACCAAGGGAGAAATCTCTCTCGCTCTATCTGCTTCATCTCTCAATCTAATATCCTCAATTAGATCGCGCATATTAACGCCTTGACCGGCATTCTGCAACTCTAAAAATCGCCTCTCAGCTCTCACCTCAATATCAGCAATTAAAAATA
>Ga0209710_1000356_pt1:7500-46036 | contig 46036 bp, 31 predicted proteins | sample ArcticOcean_MG_C_5_FD_187436 | JGI IMG/M metagenome (GOLD analysis project Ga0209710, IMG submission 187436) | Marine microbial communities from western Arctic Ocean - ArcticOcean_MG_CB4_138 (SPAdes) (version 2) | ecosystem: Environmental > Aquatic > Marine > Oceanic | place: Arctic...
GCGTCGCGATGTGGAACATGACCAAGGGGCGGGTAGCGCACAAAACCAAGCTTCGGGTGAAGCCCGAGCTCCTTGTGTTCACGCCGAGCGGGTCGTCGTACGTCACAGTAGCGCAGCACAGGTTGACGATGACTTCTGCGGAAACAGGGGCGGTGAGTGGCGTGTTCGACGCCCCGAAGAGGGTGATGTGCGTAGCGCAAGCCGGGTGCGACGACGTGACGTACCTCGGGTGCGAAGGCGGCGACGTCGTGGCGTATGACAGACGTGCGCCGCCCACGAAACCTGTGATGACGATTACGGGCGCGCACCCATCACGCGTAAAGGCGATTTGCGCGCCCAGCGACGACCCGGACGGGTCCGTGCAATCAGGAGGCCCAGGGGGCGGGCCGGTTTCGTTGGTCACGGCGTCGAGCGACGGCGCGGTGAGGTTGTGGGATTTGCGTTTGGCGAGCTCGGGGGCGGCGACGGCGCGCGGGCTTGGGGTGGCGAACGCGAGGGACACGCCCGTCGCCGAAGCTACCGGGGGAGGCCGGTTCACCTGCGTCGCCACGATGCCAACGGCGCTGCCATCGAAAGTCGCCGCGGCGGTGCTCGCGGAAGGCGCGGCGGGCCGGGCGCGGGACGGCCGGGAAGCACAAGCCGCGGCGGCGGCGAAGCGAAAGCAGGAGAAGAAACTGCGAGTCGAGAAAGCGCGTTTGAACTCGGCGAAGCGCGTGGTTGACATACCAGGCAAAGGCAAGGGCAAGCGTTTGGGCGACGGCGACGGGAACTGCGAAAAGCCAAACTACGATGACGTAGATTTCGAAGTCGTGGCGGACGACGAGACGGCGGCGGAGGACGAGGACGTCGTAAACGCTAAAGTCGAAAAGCCGGAGAAAAAGAAGATGATGAAAAAACCAAGCGCGGCGATCGATGGGGACGAGACGTTGGTTCCTAAAAAGCCCAAGTTCACGTCGAAGCCGGAAGAGAAGGAGAAACGGGGAGGGAAGTCGTACGAAGAAACCGCGACGGCGGCGCGGCGTAAGGGAAGCAGCGCGACGAAGGCGAAGCCATCGCGCGGATTTAGCAAACCGGCGAGAGGATAAAAGAATTGTCAAAAGTATTTCTTCTCATCAAAAACTCCCCTCCGTCACGTGGGGCGCATACGCCTGCGGTGGCGCGACCGGGGCATCAGCCGTGCCACTCCAAGCCCCGCCTAAATGCGAACGTCCCTGGCCTTGTATCAGCGCCTGGAACACTTTACGCGAGGCGGCTTGCTCGGCTCCTTTTTTCGTCCGCGCCATCGCCGTCGCGCGCGCGCCGTCGAGCTCGGCGGTTGCCTCAAACTCCCGGTCTATGCCCTCCGGCCCCACGCGCGTTGACAACAACGTCCCAGGCACGCCCTTCTGCGTGAGCTCCAGCAGCGTGCCTTTGTGGTTCCCCACGTCCGCGACGTGCGCGCCAGCTGCCGAGGCGGAGTGCAACAGGAACGCGCCCACCTCCGCAATCGCGGCGTCCGCGTCGTCGCCGCCGAACTCGGCGGCGACGAGGAAAACACACGCCTCAACCATGGTCCCCGCGCTGTGTTTCCTCTCCAAGATTTCCCGGCCCTTCGGCGTCGCATTCACCATGTCTTGCCGGAGCAAATCAGGAAGCAGCTTGGCGAACAAGTGGTTGGACATGGCGCGCGCGGCGGTGGTGCTCATGTCCCCGGTCGACATGCTCAAGCCGTGTTTGGAGTACAGCGCGCTCGCGATGCTTTGGGTTAGTAGTTTGTCCCCAAAAAACGCAAGTCGCTCCGCGGTCTCACCGTGGCGCATAGAAGAGGTTGCAATGTCCACCCCGGCGCCGAAATCCGAATCACGGGGGAGGATGCGCGCGAGAGGGACGTCGCGGAGCACACGACGCCACGTTTCCAGGCTAGGGGGAGACGACGCGTGGGAGGTTTCGTCGCCCATCAGCACATCGGCACTTCCAATGTTTGCGTTCGGTCGAGATTTAACGTCGCGGCGCCTGTGTACCCACGCAGCACCCTGGCACGAGGAAACCCGCGGGGATGCTCGCCAGGAAACAAGGCCCGCGCGACACGCGTTTGTGACGTTGGCGGGCGCTGAGGCCATGTGTGTCGCGCGGCCACGACTGGGGACCCGGTGTCCCAGTCAGCTCGAAACAAAGTTTGGCGACGAGTTTTCCAAGCCGTTGAAAAGCCAAAAACGCATCCCCCGTGACCCTGCGCCAGTAGAGATAATTCTCCGCGCGGAGAAGCGACGCGCGGGTATCGAATTCTGGCGTGTACGCGCGACTCGACACGTCACAAGAAGTGATGAGCGACAACCCATCGATGTCATGTCATGTCGGACATCTCCTCGACATCGATGTAGATCTGTCATCGGGTGTAGGCACTCCTTCTCTGCTCGACGCGTCTTTGCCGAGAACTCCCACTGGGGCCAGGGACACGCCCGGTGCGCCGTCAACTCCAGGGCATCACGTGTCTGGGCTCACCCACGAACTACGTGCGTCCCTTCCGTCCGGACCGCTCACATCTTGGTCCGTTGATGATGTTTCCACGTGCCTGCGCGTGCTCGGAAGAAACTTTCACAACGAGGGGAACGCGACGGATGTCTCGGTGTTCGACACCGCCGCGGAATCGTGCGGGTTGGACGGCACACAGCTCGTGGGGGTCACCGGCGATTCTCTCCGCGCGCTGGGGTTTGCTCGATACGACCATCGCGCGAGCATCATGGATTGGGTTCGTCAGCATCTCGAGGTGCGTCCGGACCTCGCACTCCCCTCAAAAAAACGTTTCGGCGTTCGCGAAACACACAGCTGTGCGAAAAACTTCTTCCAGTCGCACTTCTCCTCACGCGTCGCGGCGCACCCGCCCCGACCGTCGCGGTTCCGCACGCCGATCAGCCGCGAGAAGCAAGCGTCGCGATGTCGCCGCCGCGAGTTCGCCATCGCAAGCTCGCCGTGATGGAGCAACTCGTGTCCGCGCTCGCGCGACTTTCGGTCGTCGTCGTCTCACCTCTTCCTTCCCCTTCCCCTTCCGACACCTCTTTCTTCCAACAGGAGGAAGCCCTCAGCCCCGTGGGCGCGCCCGCGACGCCCGCCTCACCCGCGCCGACCACTCCCGACGCAAAAGACGTGACCGATGCCGCGCAACCCGTGGCGGACGAGGGTCTCGCCCAGGCGCTCGTGGAGGCGAACGAACGCGCGTTTCAGTCCAGCCGCGACGCGACCGAGGCTCAAGAAACCGCGCTTCGCGCGTTGGACGAAAAGAACCGCGTCACGCGAGCTTTCGCGACGTACGACGCTCTGGTGCCGGAGATCCGTACCGCGCACGAAGCGCTTCGTGAGGACACGCAGGTATCGCTCGCGCGTATCCAGGCGACGTTCGCGGAGACGGTGTCGCTGGTGGAAACAGCGGCGAAGAACACAGTCGCGGCGCTGGAAGCGGATAACTCTTATCAGGTGGACCGCAACGCCGCGCTTTTAGCGAGAAACCGAGCGTTACGGCGACGCGCGCTTGACGCGAAAGGAGCCATCCGTGTGTGTGTGCGCGTGCGTCCGCTGACCGAGGCCGTAGCCGAGCTTGACGCGAAGCACGGACCTTGCGTCCACGCCGCGTCAAGTAAAGACCCCGCCGCGGAGGGAGAGGAGTTGGTGTGCCGCCCCGCGGGTACCGAGACGACAAAAAAGGCAAACGATACAAAGGAAAGCGAAACCCGAAGGCCCGCGAGCTTCAGGGCCGAGGAGAAACGTTACCAATTCGACCGCGTGTTCGGCCCACGGCACACGCAAGACGCCGTGTATAGTGAAATTTCCCCACTCGTCACCGGCGCGCTGGACGGGTACAGCGCGTGCGTGTTCGCGTACGGCCAGACGGGTTCCGGGAAGACGCACACGATGGGGTGTTTCGACGACGGACGAGAAGACGGCGCGACGGACGATACGGCGGAGGCGCGAAAAGGCGTCAACGAACGCGCTCTTGTCGAGCTGTTCGAACTGGCGGAAACCGACGCGGATCAGAAGCAGTTCACAATCGGCGTGGAGATGAGGGAGATATACAACGAAAAAGTGCGCGACTTGCTCGTTCCGCTTGAGAGCGGCGCGGGTGGGTGGGTGGGTGGCGCGAGCGGCGCGCGGATGGCGGATTCCAAATCCGCGCCCGAATCCGGGCACGGGAAAAACAAAAACAAAGACTTGGACGAGGACGAGTTCGCGGCGACCAGGATGGTGGTGAGGGACGTTGTGCACGCGCTTGAGGTGATGCGCGAGGGTTCGTCAAGACGAGCCTCCGCGGAAACGGCGCTCAACAAAAGGTCTTCGCGCTCGCACTCCGTGGTCACCGTGTACGTGGAAGGCACGGACGTTTCGTCCGGGGCGAAAGTCACATCCGGGCGGTTACACCTGGTGGATTTAGCAGGCTCGGAACGCGTGTCCCGGTCAGAAGCCGCGGGTGATCACTTGAAAGAAGCGCAGCACATCAACAAAAGTCTGAGCGCGCTTGGAGACGTCGTCGCCGCGTTGCTTGAAAAGCGCGCACACGTGCCTTTCCGAAACTCGAAACTCACCAGGCTTCTCGCGGACAGTTTGGGCGGCGACGCCAAAGTGGCGTTGCTCGCGCACCTCGCGCCGGAACACGCGTCGATGCCCGAGACGGTGTCCACGCTTCTCTTCGCGCAGCGGTGTTCGCGCGTCGAGCTCGGCCGCGCGAAGGCAAACGCGATGTCGTCCAAGGCGAGCGCGGCGACGATGAGCGCCGCGCTGGAAGAAGCCCGCGCCAGGGCTTGGTCCGCGAAGGCTGAAAATGAAGCCCTGCGTGCGGAAATCGCATCGCTCAAGGCTAGTAAGGAAGGCGCGTCGTTGGTGAGTGACGCGCGCGACCCGTTATCGCCGCTCGCCAGTAAAAACAACGTGAGCGCGTTCGCGTCGTCGCTCACGCCGGCGCGCCCGCAGTCGGCGGCAAAGGCAAAGCGCGCGATCGGGCGCGTCGCGTCGCTTGCGTCGTTGACAATCATGAGGGAGTCGTGAGGAAGACGACCATGTTAAGAAATCTACGAATCAAACTCAAAATACAGTTACCGCATTCGCGGCGTCTCCGCGCCTTTCCCCATGAGCGCTTTGATAGCCAGCGCCAGTTCCTCCGCGAAGAACGGATTCTGCTCTTCGCTGGAGCGAAACGCTTCTTCCGGCCACAGCTCTTTAAGCGCCGCGAGGCCTTGCGATATGTCTTCGAACAGCATCCGGGGTTCGATTTCCACGAGCTTGTCCGCGGAGACTCCGGGAAGTTCGGTGTGTATCAGCGCGATCTTCGCGCGCGCGTCGCGCATGATCAAGTCGCCGTCGCCCGCGAGGAGCGCCCGCGGTTCCGCTCTGAAAATAACCGCCGCGTCTGCGTTTGGCAACAATTCTTTCAAAAGACTCATTCGTGCCGCGAGCGTGGACCGGGGGGTTTCCAGAATCGCGGGGAACCGGTGTGCCACCGCAACCGCTTCACCAGGAGTGCACAGCAGCAACCCGGAGAGTTCTTTGACTCGTCGCGATAACACGTCAGGCGCCGCCGTCACGGAATCAAGCGCCTCAAACGCTTCACCCGGGGTAATAGCGCCGTACCCCCCGCTGCTCGCTATGGAGTTCCCCCCCCCTCCCCACCCGGAAAGAAGCTCCTCGCGTCTGTCCTCGGCTTCGTCCGCGGACTGGTCGATTTCCGCGGGGTTTTCGGGTGACGAGTTCCTTTCAACTTTCCTTTCAACTTCCGCATCTGCCGCGGCGGCGCGGCGCAGCGCCAGGACGAGACCCATGACGTCGCTGGTGAGCGCCCTGATTTGCCCTTCAGTCATGACGTACTTGCCGTTCGTGACTACCAGGCCGACTCCGTTGACCTGTTTTCGCTTTTTGCCCTCATCAATGTCGTCTTGTGCTTCATCACTCACCGCCTGCCAGTACGCCAACACCTTGGTCTCATCGTCGAGCGCCCGCGCGAGCCCGCCCACCACGGGTGACGCGTCGTATCGCGCGTCGCTCCGTGCCGCTTTGCCCGCTTTGAAAGCCTCCCAGCGCGCGTACGCGCTGGCGGCCCTTCCTCGTGGCAGCGCCCGCGCCTTCCGGCCGTCCTGCCGGCGGTACGGCAGCGCGTCCAGGAACAGCCGGTACCACCCCGCCAACACGTCCACGCCGTCCCGCAGCTCTTTACCGGCGCCGAATGTGTTTTCCGATAACCAATTCAGGGAATTCGATATCCCGGGAAGGCTGTCCGCCCAGCCGTGTCGGGACATCAGCGTTTCCCGGATCTTGTCGTAATCGCCACCCCAGTCCTCGGGGTTCTTCGCCGCGCGCTTCGGCGCGGACGAGGACGAGGACGTCTTCGCGTCGGCGAAGACGCGAGCGCGGTCGCCGCGACGGGCGCCTGCAACAATCAAGATTTCGCGCGACACGACGCGACGGGTGCGGGTGCTCCCGTTCAAACGGTGAGACGGGGCGGGCGCGACCCCGCGCGCGGCGGCGGCGAGTAACATCGTCGCCGTCGCTCGAAGCCGCGACAATTGGGAGGCGCGGGCGGGTTTCTATCTATGAGGATGCAGGATGGTGGTGAGGTCTCGACATAGTGGGACAAAGAGAAAATCTGTGAGATCGCGAAAGGAGTCACAAAGTTGGCCGGATTTTGAGCGGGGAAGTGGTTTGAACTTTTGCGTCTTCATCGTGTCTCGTATCAATACTTCGCTTGAAAAGTGTTTTTTGCTTTGAAAATGTTACACTTTACAGTTCTGGCGGCGACGGCGCCGGGGGCAACGCGGGGCCGGGCCCTTTGACCTTTTCGAAATCGCCAAAGGATCCTGCAGCGCTGGTGTCGCTCAGCGCGGCGACGTTCTTCGCCACGGTTATCCTGGTATAATATGCGCACTGCGGGAGACCGCCGAGCGCTGACTGTTCGTCCTCCGCTTCGCAGGTTGTTAAAACCGCTGATGAACCGCCGCCTTCACAAATCGGGTCAAACAACGCGCCCAGGAACACGTTGGGGTCGCCGCCCTCGCCGTACATCATCTTCTCAATCTCGAAGTCCTTCCACGGTGCATCCGCGCCCGGACCATCAGTACCCAGACTCGTGGTCATCACCAAACTCACTGCCAAACGAGGGATCTGCATGTACCCTCCAAAGAGGAAAGACCCGTCTTTTTTGAGCTGGCAGCGGTCCTTGTCCGCCTGGTGGTAGTCCCAGTCCGTGAACGTCGTCGCAAGCTGCGGAGGGCCCTCGACGCAATCCTTGCCCAGCGCGGCGCCGGCGAGGACATCAAATCCAACGTACAAATCCTGCTGAACACTCAGACGAGGGCCGGTGCACACAAACAGCACGCATACGCCGGTGGTTTACTCTCGGAGCTGAACGCTCGCGCCCACTTGTAAGCTCGCCGCGACGGAGCCGCTTATTTCGTTGTTGACCGTGATCACGGGCTCATACATCTTCGCCCCCACTTTGCCATCCAGAATGCCAAAGAATGCCTCGTTCACGACCTCAACCTTGAACGCGTACTCGCCTGCGGCGTCGGCGCAGAAAAAGTACGGCAGCTCGTACCCTATGTCGATACCGGCGAACACGGAGACGATGGGAACGCTCGGGATGCCGATTTCGGACATGGCCTGGAAACCCCTTTTCATCTTCCCGCCGGGGTCGACCATGTCCATTAAGTCACCGTGCCGGAACAAACCGTTGCTCACTTTCACGCCCGCTTCGAGGCTCATGGTGCGCGTCATCGTCACGCCAAACTTGACCTTGTCAATCTCCTCCAACGCTTTTCGAAATGTTTCCTGAGCGTCGCCCATCACGAACCCGAGATTAGCCGCGACGTGGTGCCCGAGATGATCCACCGGGGTACCGTCCGCGTTAATCGCGCCGAAGTCGCTTCGCGAAAACACGTGTTGCAACATTCCCACTGAGTTCAAAATGGTCTCCTCGACCTGAGCGAGGTACTGCTGTTGCAAAGCCGCGGCCTGCTCCGCTTCGCGGCGAGCCTCGTCGTGCACGCGTGCAGGTGCATACTGAGCTTCGAGCCTGGATCTTGCAGCGCGTCGGAGATGATGTCTTCGTGCGCGAGGCCGAGGTGAGCTGACGAGCACGTATCTAAATCGTGCTCCAACAACCGTCTGCCGAGCACCCCCTGCGCTTTATCAATCAAGCCACTCAAGTGGTTTACTTAGCCAAAAATACACTGGAGTTTCGCCTGCGCCATTTCTGAAGCTTCTTTGATGTTCTCGGGCTTCAATTTGTTCACCGCGTCGAACCCCGCGTTTATAGAGTTGCGGATTACACCGGCGAAGCTGTCTATGAATGCCTTTACCAAAACATCACCCGCGTGCAACGGGAGCTGGAACTCAGCTTTGATACACGTGGAGACTGTGAATTTTGGCAAACGGATTTCAAACGCGTCAGGGGCGTTCACGTCGTTCCCCAGCTTCTCCGACCACGGCATCTCGTACTCCTTTGTGGACATGAATTCGTCGAAGATGGGAATGTCCATGGGGAAGCAGGCGCCTTCGTCCTTGTCACCCCCAACGCCGCTTCCATCTCTGTTGCCAAACGTGCGTGGTGTTCCGATACGGACTCGAGGCCGTAAACCTCGGTAACATTTTCAGTCTCCACGCCGAGCGCTTCACGAATCAAAAGGCGTAGCGCTTGCGTGTTGTCGGGGTGAAGGATCGCGGGCGCGCTCGCGCCAAGCACGGCCGCGCCGCCCGCGCTCGCGGCGTTCAAATCAGGAACCTTCAGCATAGTGACCAAGTTATACGCGTTGGTGGGAATCACCTTGTCCAGCGAGGCGGTGAATAATTTATCAGGCGCCTTGGTGATGGCATCGATTAAGAGAGTAGATCCAACCACGGCGTCGGCAACCAGGTCCATCGTAGTTCCTATTTCTTTAAACAACGAAACCACGTCGCGTTTCACGCCGTCTATGGAGTCCACCACCGTTGAAACCGCGTTTTTGATATCGGGCGGAATAATCGCGTTGTCCTTCAGTTCAGAAAGCTTGTGCATATTCTTCACGGCGTTTATGACGCCCGTGAGTTCGGTGATCTCGCGTTTGGGTTTGACGATCTCCTGCGCCTTGTTGGTGGCGTCCCGCCTTGGCGTCATTCATCGCTTTCTCAAATTTGTTGGCTGTGCCTTCCCAATCAAACTGCACGACGTGGTGAACTACGCGTGAAACTGCTCTTGATGCTTTTCTGCGCCATCTGTGGCGGCGACCGAGAAAAGAGCTGGAGTCGCCCGCGACGTGCTCCGCGGCCGCATCGTTGAGGTTCCCGGACACGCCCATGTCGTTGTCGTTCCCGGACACGCCCAAGAAAATAACACCCGCCAAACAGGTAACCATCACGATCGCCCAGACCCAAGCGGCAGGCTTCGTTACTCGAGCGCGAGGCGTGATGAGCGGCGAGCGCTCATCATTCGTCGTCACGGAGACGTTCGGTGTCTCGACGTCCATCGTGAAATCTCGAAACGCGCGCGTCAGGGGCGCGTGTTGTTATGTCGGGTCTCAAGCGTCCCCAAACATGCGACATGTGTCTGTTCTTTTGTTGAAAGGGCGCCTGCTAACAAGGAGCGCCGCGAGCCAACGACGGAGTTAACGTTCCGTTGGACGAGAAGCTTTTAGGCAACATCATCAACACAGAAACTCGTCGCGCAGGGGTTGCCCCCTGGACCCGGTGTGCTATCAAAGAGGGGAACTCGCTGCACTTGGGAACGGGTGGCATGGACGGGGTCAACGTCGCGCACACATATGTGCGATCCGAGGGCAACATTCTGCGACGCGCGCTCCCCGCCGCGGAGTTTGCCGACATTTTACACTTCGAGTTGTGTTGGCTGGATGGGACGCAGGGTGACCGCGTGGTGCCACACCTGCACTTGCTGGGCCGGGGAAACGTGTACGTGGTGATAACCACGACGAACGTGCACTTCGTGGCGAGAGTCGGGGTGGACCCCACCGTCGCGACGCTGCCTTTGTGTGAAATCAGGCAAGTTGATGGGAAAGGCCCGGTGCCGGCGAGATTTTTCCACAGCCACATCCACGGCGTTTCCGATGCGATGCGCGTGGCGAAGTGTTTCGAAATCCAGGCGCGACGGAAACGACCGGGTTTGAGCGTGGTACCGGGAGCGACGACGGTGGCGGAAAGGGTGCCGGCGATGACCATGACTGCGAGACCGACTCAGGCTGTGATGTCCACTATTTTTGACGACGACGTTTACCCGCCAAACGCGCCGAGTACTGCGCTCGCCGGCCCGGTGACCGAAAGCGACCAAACGCCTCAACCCACCACTGGTAAGCTGCGTTCCATCGTGGACAGGCTCAATGCGAGTATGACATCATGGCGCGCGCCTGTGATGTCACCGAAGCGCGCGGTGCCGGCGCACCCGACGAGCGTTCGCTCGCCGGCCATGGACGCCGCCGCGCCGGACCCAGCCAACGTTTCTGTCAACGCACGCCCGCCGCCGAGCAAAACGTTTGCCGGCGCGTTTGACGTGCGCGCTGCTTTGGCGGACGCGAACGAACGCGCTTTGGACCGAATTCAACACGCCGTGATTCACGCAGCGCAGGAGGCTGAGAAACATTTCGCCAAGCCCACGAAGCTGGGCACGGCGGGGCTTCCCGGTTTGCGGGACGCGCTGGTTCCAGAAAATGAGCTCGGCGTTTCGTTTTTAAACGAAACCGTATCGCTCGTGAGCGTGGAGCGCGGATCGCAGGTGTTGTTTCAGCTTGAATCCGCGGTCGTGGTGGCGCACGGGCGGGAAGCAGCGCGAGACGCGACCGCGCGTGACATTTCGACCGGCATCGCGCCCTACGGCCTCCGGAACGCCGCGGCGGAAGCGGCCGAGACGCTCGCCGCGACGTTGCCCGTGACGCACCTTTCGTGCTTGGACGATTTCGAAATCGTCCTCGACGCCGCGGACGACGCGGAGGGAGGCGTGGCGCCTGGTCCGGTTCAGTTCGCCGCGGACATGGCGCGTTTGCTGGAGCATGTGGTGCGAGATGAAAATGGTGAACTCGAAATTCGCGCGTCCACCAGTGCGTGCGGCGGTGAGGACGAGGACGCTACGGACGACGCGCGCGGGTTTAACCCGGAAACGGCGGTCGCGTTTGAAGAACCGGGGTTGGCGGAATCTGGTGAACTGGAGTCTGGTGAACTCGTCGTCCCGGGCGACGCGTCCGCAAGGCTCGCCGTGTCCTCCCGGGTTGTTTGCGCACCCCCAGTTGAGTTACTGGCGCGCCTCGCACGAACCTCGTGCGTCGCCGCGCCGTTAATGCCCGCGCTTGCGGTGGCGGTGGCTTCCCTGGAAGCGGCGCGCGTGCGCCGCGAAATAGAAGAGGCGCGCGACGAGCGCCCGGACCCCACCGACGACGACGCGACGCATAAAATATCGTTCTCGCGCTTGGATTTTGACCGCGAGCGCGCGTTGTTCACGGTGCTGGAGCGCGCCATGTTAGCGCCTCGGCGGGGCGCGACAATCGGCGGCGGTGGCGATTTAACGGGCATTGTGGTGGAGCGATTAGGCGCGTTTGAGACGGACGATTTGTGCGCGGCGGCGGCTATGGCGGAACACGCCAAGCGTTCGCACGCGATCCGACGTTTGGCGTTAGGCTCCACGAAGCTGTTCGACGTCGTGGCACGAAGGCTAACGAACGCAGCCTTCGAAGCGACGCACCCGCACCCGGCGTTGCGTCGAAGAAGAGCGTTCAGGGATGACAAAAACTTTTCCGGCGTCGCGAACTGGGCGCGGCTCGTTCTCGCCGCGCGGCAAGGCGCCGCCGCGCAAAGGGCGGTTTCGCTTTTCCACTGGACCAAAACCGTCTTGGCGCGGAGCCACGGCGCGCCGTTCGAGCGCCTTGACCTGGCGACCCGGGAAAGCGGCGCGCTTGAGAGTATCGTGCAGGCGGCTTTTATTTGGAGGCCGATGACACACGGGGCGTTGCGGGGACACGTTGATTTCGGGCACGATGAATACTCGGAGAACGAATGGAACGCGTCCCTTGAGTCGGACGCTGTGTTTCACAAGCTAAGGCCGCCCACGGACGGGTGCACGGAAACAGCGCTTGACATGGCAATCGACACGCTTCACGAGTGCGTTTCCGTCGCCACGCACGCGCACCTGCTCGGCGGCGGCGACGGGTGGAACACTCCGAAGCACGCGGTGGCGCATCACGTGGTGCGCTCCGTGCCGCCGCGCGACGTGCGCCCGAAAGTCGCCGCGATATTCCAGAGAATGGTCAACGTGCTGTTCGAGGCGTGTCCTGTTGGGAGTGAAAAGATTGGCGTCGGCCCGCGGGGCGCAAACGCCGTGCGCGCGTTTCGGTGCGCCGTACTGCTGCGGCACCTCATCGAGGGCTCGCCCGACTCAATGATCACGAAATGCATCAGAGACGAGTACGACGTGGAGCTCAAGCATGTGTTCACCAGACGGGACGTGTACGAGCGCACGACGCGGCCGGGTGACGAGTTTTACGAAAAGCACGCGCGCGTTCACTTCAACTGGGTCATGAGAGAAGTGTGTCCTGACTTTGGCAAGGCGCATAAGGAGACCTCGCAAGCGGACGCGCTTGCGCTGTGGAGGGAGGAAATGATGGCCAAGGGACAGTCCGAGATTGCGAACATCGATACGAGGGTGGAGGCGAGTCACCGGCGAGGGGCACTTGCTCCGGCTCCGGTTACTGGATCGAGCCTGGTAACGCCTTCTCCGCCTTTGATGCCTCCTTCTGATCAAAATCAAAACACTCCTTCTCCTCAAAAAGACAACGCCATCCGCGCGGAGACGAATGAAAACGTAGCGCCGCCCGACGTTTATGACAGTGGCGTGGGGGAGGCGAACCAGGCGCTGCCTGTGAAGGGGGGGGAGGATGGAGTCGAGGGCGTGCAGTCTTTTCCGGACACACGACCATACCCATGAATAAAGAACTTATCTCACGCCACAAAATCGACGACGCTCAAGAGTGCCCACTGGAGAAAAAAATTGACTGCTTTTCCTAGGAAGTACTAGGACGGCACTTCAAATTTCAAATTGCCATTGCCAAATGCCCCTGGCGTCGGACGCGCGCCCCCGGGGGGGCGCCCGAGAGGGTGGCAAAGGAGGTGCGCTTCGGTGGAGCGCGCCTATTGAGAAAACATCGCGTCCGGAGCCGGAGAAGCGGCGTCGCGGGACGCGGCGGTACGCGGAAGGCGGTGCGCCTGAATTTCAACAAAGTGGGGCGCGGGGAACGCCATCTTTGTCCGGGCGAGACACCCGTGGGGGACGCGGCGCGCGCGTGGGTGGCCATGACGGCGGTCGCGGCGACAGCAGTCGCGGCGACGCCGCGATGTCCGACCACCGGGGCAGTGATGGATCGAACACCTGGGGAGAGGAGGAGCACTTCGACCGTGCGTTCGCGGCGCTGGCGGAGGAGATGGAACACGAGCTCGTCGAGATGTCTCCGTCTCCGGTGCCGTCCCATCGCGTGGCTCGCCGTGGCGGGCGTCAGCACGACACCGATCGGTCACTCGAAACAGAGACGGAATATGCCAGCACAGAAGGGTTACCGGACGCATCGCAATTCCGAGCCGCGTCGCGCGTCGCCGTCGGGCGGTTCATCCGCGAGTTCCGCGGCGTCGACGGCGCGAGCGACTGGAAACGCGGCGACACAACACACGACGACGATATCCTCTCTGCGTCTCCCGTGTTCAATCTCGGGCGCGGTGCGAGGGCGCGGCGTAACGGCGATGCGGTGGCGAGCACAAGCGCCGCGTCATCGCGCCTTTCTGATGAGTGGCACTCGCCGTCCAAGCGCGAGCGCGGCGACGACAACGTTCGCCGCTCGGGGGGATTCCTCGCGGCGTCGACGGATGACACGGATTTGGACATCGCGTGGGCGCGATGGGGGGGGGGGAGGGGGATTACAATCGTGGAAACGGACCCAGTAGCATCGGCGGCAGGGACGAGGCCGACATTTACGGGAAGCGCGGACCCGACGCGCTCGGGGAAAGGCGGCGTCGGCGCGCCGTTCGGCGACGCGAACCTCCGTCGCGACGACGAGGACATCCTCGAGGCGTGGCGCCGACAGCGGCGACAGGAGGCGTTGGAAATGGGCGATGGGGCTTCGAATGCGGCGAGGGCGGCGGCGGCGGTCGCGGCGCTGGAGGTTGACACGGGCGGTACGGTTGATTTGAGGTACCAAAGGGGCGTCAGCGTTGATGACGCGCCGTCGCGTAAACCGGAGTCTCCGCCGGCGCCGGCGCGACGGCGAACGTCTCCCGAAAAAACGCCGGGCCGCGCGGTTGCCGTCGCCGTGCAGACGGACGCCGATCTTGACACCGCGGTGACGACCCCGTCCCGCGCCAGGCGTTCCCTGGAGTTTCAGGAAAAACGCCGCGACGACGAGCGTTTGAACGCCTCGGCGAGAACGCGTTCGGGGCTTTCCACGTCGCCTGGGTTTTCACCGCCGTCGTCTCCTGTTCGCGGCGAGGGCGATTACGATTACGTCTCCGTGTCCGCCCCGGAATCCACAACCTCGACGTCCGGAGCGGCGACGCCTGAGACGCCGTCACCGCACCCGTCGCCGGGTCGCCGCTTGGATCGGAAACACAAGCAAGCGCTGGAAAAAGCGTTGGCGACGCTGGACATCGCCGCCGCCATCGACGTCACCGTGGGCGACGCGCTGTTTGGCTTGGACGACGACGACGACGGTGAGAAAGTGCCGCCTGCGTGTGTTCCGAAAGAACCAGCGACAGCCGGACGCGCCCTGGCGGGTGTTGGACTTCCCCAACGACCGGTTTCTCGCGTCGAGCGCGTCGGCGCCGATATCAATCGCCGCGTCTCGCCTTCCAGCAAGCCTCCGAGGCCGGACGGACGAAGGGCGAGACGCGAAATCTCACACACCGGTCTGTCCCCCATCGAAGCCGTCGCCGCGGAGGTTCCCGACCGTCTCCCTTCGGTGAGAGTAGCATCGCAAGTTTCAGGTGAAAGTTTTTCGGCGGCGGCGAACCCCTGGCTTCCGTCGCTCCGGGTCGCGGCGTCGTCGGCGCCGCGCGCGTCCAAGTCCACCGCGGTCCCAGTACCTCCATCCCCCGCCTCCGTCGTGTCTCACCGGGACGTGAACACGCCGAGCCCCACCAAACGGCTCGGCGAGGAGTGGTCCCGCCCCGAGGACGAGGACGACGGGTTGGTCGTGATGCTCGCGGCGCGGGTGGCCAACCTGGAGGCGCAAATCGCGCGCGCGCTCGCTCCCGAGTAAAAGGAAAGCGAAAGGCGGCTTGGGCGGGAGAAACGGCGCGGCCGTAGTGCCCGGTAGTCTAGCAGCGCAAGCTGAGTGTGAAGCAAAAAGCGCGTAGCGTAGCTATGAACGTGTGTACAGGTATTGACCGACTATTTCAACGAGTTCGCGAACCTCTGAAGACTCGCGACGACCCCGAAGACTTTCTCCAAAGGGCCGGCTTCGGCTTCCTCGCCGTCCGAGCCCTTGGGCCGGAACTCCTTCATCACCACGTCGTCCAAGTCGTCCCCCGCGAGGCGCGAGGCGCTTTCCTTGACCAGCTTGAACCGTCCGGGTCGCGTTTCGTCCGTTAAATACAACCGCCACAGCCCGGGAAACTTCTTGAAGATGTTCCCGTTGCACCACGGCAGGGGTTGAATGCAGTACACCACGGTCATTTTTCCCAAAAACTCCTCGCGCATGCGTCTGAAGTTCAGCCCTAAGCCGGCGTCGCCCGACGCGAGCCGCGGGTTTATCAACACCACCGCGCTTCCGTTTTCGTTTGCGATTTTCGACGCTTTCCTGACCGCTTCCAGGGAGGGCGGGTCGGGTGCGACGAAAACAAGCACGCTGTCGCCCTCGGTCCACAAAACCCGGTCGTTCGTGCTGGCGAAGGAAAAAGAAGCCTCCGGCCACCGCGCTTTTAACAAAGCCGCGCACCCGGCGTCCGGGAACACCGCCTTTACGGTTTCGCCGGCGCCCATTTTCTCGCTCAACTGCTCCACGTACTCCCTGGTTATCTCCCACACCTTGAGCTGATCCCCAGCTTCAGCCATCACGTTCCCCGAAATCGGGTCCCACAGCTCGGGAATCCGCAGCTCCACCAGGTTTCCCATCGAACCGTTTTGAATCGCATCAAACGTCGCCCCAGCCGCGGTACCCACCGCGTCGAACAAGTTATCGGGAAGCTCGTCGTCGTCGTGAACGAGTTCGCCGTCGGCGTTGACACGGCCGAGAATCTCGAGCTTGGGGGGAATGACGCTGTCTGTACCAGCGTCGCCGGGAACGGACTCGCCCGACGCAGCCGCGGCGTCGCCGATCTTCGAAAACTTCCCCGCGGCGAGGCGGACATCGCGGAGCTTACGGAGAAGGCGCGCGGTAGGCGCGCCGCGCGCGACGCACGACGAGAGGGACATCAGGGCGGACATAACGAACGCTGATCACGCTTCGAAAGCGTGCCGTGCCGCCGGGAATGAGGCGCGGAAGGCCGATCTTATCACCAAAAAGCTGCACGAAGCCAGTTGCCGACGTCAGCTTTTTTTGAAGCGCTCGACTTGAAAACGCGCGGTGGGTGCCGCTTGTCATAGTTCGCCGCGCAGGCGCATGAAGGCTTGGTGGCAGTTCCCGAACACGTCTCGTGTGGCGGACGTGGTTCGCTTGACCCTGGCGTCCTGTGGCGTTGCCACCATCGCGTGGGCTTTCGTGGAAGGTGATTCATCCGTCTCAGCGGTGCAGCGGGCTGGCCCTCCACCAGGGCCGAACGCGTCGCGCGAGGAGGTGGCGCAGTGGATGCGCAAAGCGTCGACCGAGGGAACCGCGGGAAGTACACTGAGCGCTGCGCTGGGACAGGTCGGTCCTTGGGCGCACACGCAGACCGCCGCGGATAACGACGTGCCAGCGCGCGTTCCGAGGAATCGTTGAAAGAGTTTAGGCACACCCAGACGACCAAAAAATCCAAATGGGACCGCCGCCGCCTTTGCCGGTCCCCCGCCCTGAGTACGAGCGCGTGTTCCCCCCCGCCACGGTGTGCGCTGTGACCACCGCGGGTGGATCTGGTCTTGGGATTCTGTGCACCCTGAAAAACGCGCTTTGCGTCCTGACGCCGTGCCACGTTCTTTGCCCCGAGACGCTGACCAAAATATCGTCGCGCGTCGTCGCGCTCCGCGTGGACGGACCAGACTCCAAAACAGTGACACTCAACCTGCGCCCCGACGTGTTCTTCGCGCACAGCCCGGCGCCGCAGGACGGGCGGCCTCCGGATGTGAACAGGATGGATTACGCACTCGTGGCGTGCGAGTTGGTGGGTGATTTGTGGGGTGACTCCGCCAAAAACTCGGAGTCGTCCGCGTCGGCGTCGGCGTCGGGTTCCGCCTGCGACAAAAAAACAAAAACAAACCTGCACTTTTTCGCGCGCCCGCTGGAAGACGCGCGGCAAGGGCATTTCGTGGAGTGCGGGGACGAGATCCATGTCGGGGTAAGTGCTGGTCATCTTGATGAAACACGTGAAACGGAATCGGATGAAACCAAAGAAAAAGAAAAAGAAAACGACGTATCCGTATCCTGGCGCCGCGGGTTCGTCACCGCGGCGCCGCGCTTGTTTGGAACTTTCAATTCACAAAAAAAAACCACGAACGTTTCGCTTCGGTACGACGCGCGCACCGTCCCAGGCGAAAGCGGCGCCGCCGTGTGCTCGGTGCCGAAACTAGGTTTGGGCGAGCTCCCATCCGAGCTCGTGCAAAGGAAGCGTGACAGTAACAACACGCGCGGCACGGGGACGCTCCTGGCGATGCACCGCGCCGGCGCGGACGGCGAGGACGGGGAGGGCGTTTTGGTTTCCGAAATCTTCAAAGACGTTCGCGAAACGCTCGCCACGCGGAAACTACGTCACGCCGCGAGTAAGGGGAACACCGGGGTCGCGGTTCTGGAGATCAATCGGACACCGGGCACGTCGCGAGGCCACCGAAGCAGGGCCGCGGCCGCAGCGGCGGAGGTGGTCGCCGCGCAGCCCGCGATGGCCGTCGCGGCGATGGCGTGCGTCGCGGACAAAGGCGGGTACGTCTCCGTCGGCGCCGCGCGCGCGGCGTCCGCGTGCGAGGCGCTTGAGACGAACATGTGCGCCTGGGCCGCGTTCGATCCGAAGAGTTCGCGTTTAGCAGCGGGCATCGCGCACGCGCTCGGCGCGCTCGCGCGCGCGGGGATCGTGCCCTCGGGGGGCGGTTTAGAGGGGGACGCCTGCGTCGTCGCGACGCTCGAAGCGCACTACGCGAACCAGGCGGTGAGGGAAAAAGCAGAGTGGGCGCTGCGTCTGCGGCGAGCGCGAGGGTTACGATAGCGGGGGGGGGTGTACAGCGTGCTGGTGTGGGTGGGCGGGATAGCCTCGTAGTGTTGTTAGAAGAGTTATTAGGGCAATCGGTCTATGGAGGCAACGCTTGAGCGTACGTCGGCGAAATTTCTTTTCAGATGAGCATTCGTCCTCGAGTGCTGCAATAAAGCCTTCCCAATTTGTCTTGGACGACGCCGAGCACGTCACACACACGCGCGCGCGATTGGGGCGAGGGCTCGTCGCGGTACCTCGAAGCGAGCGATATGCACGGCGGGTCTCTGCAGACCCGGGGTGGGGATTGGTTCGGGTCGCTTCCCCTCGGCACGCGCGGTGTTTTGGTACTGAACGTCGGTCTCTACGTGCTCTGCCTTGTATTTGGGTACGATGCGATGCACGAAGTGTGCATGAGCCCCACCTGGGTGCTCCACCAAATGCAGGTGTATCGCATATTCACCGCACCCCTGTTCCACGGAGGTATCATCCACCTCGCGTTCAACATGACCGCGTTCGTGCCGATGGCGATTAGTTTGGAGCGCTTGCTAGGCACGGTTCAGTTCCTGCACATCGTGGGACTTTTCATCACGCTGTCGGGGTGTTTCCACGTCGCCGTCGCGGTGGTTTTCGGAACCATGGGGTTCAACGCGATGCACGAGTGCGCGATTGGGTTTTCCGGGGTCGTGTTCGGCGTAATCGTGGTGGACACGCACCTCAGCGCGGTGGCCCGACGGTCGGTTTTCGGGTTCTTCGCAGTCCCGGCTGCGTGGTACCCGCTTTCCCTGCTTCTCTTTCTGCAAGTCGCGCTTCCCACCGTGAGCTTCGCGGGACACGCGTGCGGCTTGCTTGTTGGCTTGGCGTACGTCAACGGCTATCTCAACCAAGTGCTGTTGCGGCAAAACACGGTTGGTTTGATCGAGGCACAACCCGTTTTTGAAAGGCTCGTGCGAAACCAATCATTCGTCCCGGGCGGCGTCTCGGCGGACGCGTCGCCGAGCACGGGAACCGCCGCGTTCCCGGCGTTTCTCAGCGCCTCCGGGGACGCGGGGGGACTTTTGGGGAACAGAGAGCACCGAAGGTGGTGGCAGATGCCCACGTTCGCGTCACGAGGCGCGCCTGGTTCGGGTGAGGCGTTTGTTGCCAGCGGACGCGGGCGCACCTCGGCGAATTCGGTGGTGGCGTCGGCGCCGGCGGCGACGGCGACGGTGAGCGGCGCGCCGTCGGCAAAGGAAGCCGCCGCGGCGGCGGCGGAGCAAAGGGCTGGGCACAAAGTCGCGTTGCCCATACGTAACACTACCGTCAGTGCCACGCGCGAGGATCCGGATTCGGAAATGGAGTCAATGGAAACAGACGCGGCATCGCTGGTGACTGCCGCCACGGGGGGGCTGGTAAACGCGGGCGAGCGTCGGGATGAAGACGACGCGACACTAGACGTCCTGCTCGAAATGGGATTCGCGCCGGACGAAGCGCGCGCCGCGCTGCTCGCGGCGGGGGGGGACGTCGCGGGAGCGGTGGATGCGCTGTCAGGGCAGCACGAGTGATAGACCGGATTTTTCAACTTTTACGTAGTATTCAAAAGCTCAAAGCGCCCACTCCTCCCGCTCAAAACTAAACTCCGCGCGTCGCCGGCGGAGCGATGATTCGCGCAGCGTCTCCTCCGCGCTGGAGGAAAACGCTTTTTGGTTTTTCGCACCGCGGTGCGTGTCGACCAAACGCGTGTGGCGAGATAATAATTCGCCACCGCGTTGGGGGTGTCGACGTGTACTTTCTTGTGGCGTAGTAAGGCCAATTGTGAGAAGTTTGTCGGCGAAACAAAAAGAAAAGGCGAGGAGGCGTGCTCGACTCGGCCCGATCCGCGTTTCGCCTCGCGTGTCGTTCTCGAACGCGCTCGTAAGTTCAATTGGTCCCGCGCGTTTCAAAGACTGCAAAAATGCTCGAAAACGCGCGCCGAAAAAACCCGCGCGTGTGTCTATCTCGGCGACGCGTAATGTCGCGCCGCCGAATGCGTGTGTGTGGCCCCAAGCCGAGCGGCGGCACAGTGCCCCGACGCGCGCGGCGACTTTTTTGTTTCGTCAAAAAACAAAAAAAGTCCTCGCGCGGCGGAGCTCGCCAACCCCCGTCAGCCGGTCCGCGGACGTACGTGTTCCCACGTCGCCGCGAACCGCCGAGACCCCATGTGTGTTGCTAATACCCTCCCATCCCAGCCCGAACCGAACGTGGCTCTGGACGTTCGGTTCCGCCCACAAAAACGTTTTTCCAATGTTTAGTTGCCCTCCTCGCCCGCGGCGGCTTTGAGCACCGTGAGCGCTTCCTGCACCTTCGCGCGCAGCGCTCCGGCGTCTTCGATGAGCAGCAGCACCTCGCCTTGGTCCATCTCGAGAAGCATGCCGGTGATCTTCGCCGCCGCTTGCGGTTCGATTTCGTCCACCAGGGGGTACAGCGCCTCGCCGAGAAGCATGCGCGCCTGGTCGGGGGACGCGCTGGGGAGCTGCTGCGCCAGCAGCGCCACCGGGTTCGCCTCTTGCATGGGCGGCGCACCGCCGGGAAGGGGCGCGGGGGGCTGGTTCTGCACGGGGAAGCGCATGTTCTGCCTGCCCTGGCCTCGGCCGCCGCCCTGGCCGCCGCGGCCGCCGCGGCCGCGCTGGCCGGGCGCGCCCTGGCGCTGCGGCATCGGCATGACGTACTGCATGCCGGGGCCGCCGGGGCCCATGGGGCCTCGGCCGGGGCCTCCGGGGGGCATCATGGGCATGCCGAACCCGGGCTGGGGCTGGGGAGGGCCCATACCGGGCATACCGCCAGGGGGCTGGCCGTAGTACATGGGCGCGCCCGGGGGGGGCATGCCGTAGGGGCCCATGTTGGGCATGCCGCCCGACGCGACGGCGCGCTGCGCGAATTGCGCCTGCAGGCGCATCCGGCGGTCCTCCTTGCGCTGCGCCAGGGCGACGTACAGAGGCTTGTTGCCCGCCATCTTGCCGTTCATCTCGGTCACCGCGCGGGTGGCTTCGTCCGCGGACGAGAACGCGACGAACGCGGAACCGCGGCTGTTTGGGTGGAATTGGGGAGGGGTGTTTGGGAAGGGCGGAGGTTAGCAAAACCCTAAAAAAATACCAAAAAGTATCTCGGGGACGCGGTAGAAAAAAACGCTCCGACACGCGACACTCGTCGAGATTGCGGCAATCGTGGTGTCGGAGCGTCCCGGCGTACGCGGCTCTTGGGCGCGTGCGACGCGCGGAATTACCCGACGTCGGCCAATTCAAATGAACCGTAACCGGTTGTAGTGTTTGGGAAACGTACCTCGCGCCCGCGGTGTCCCGCATCACGCGGCAGCTCGTGATGGTGCCGAACTCCGCGAAGAGCTCGCGCAGCTTGGCGTCATCCACGGTGTCCTCCAGGTTCTTGATGTACAGGTTCGCGCCCGCCATCTTCTCCATGCGTTCGCGGCGCTCGGCGTCGAACTTGTACTTCAGCTCGGCTTCCCTCTCCGCTTTCTTCTGCGCCCGGCACACGATCCAGGCTTTGTCGTCGTTCATTTTGTCGTACCCGTCAAGGTCATCCACCGCTTTGACCGCGGATTCGGAATCTTCGAAGCACACAAACCCGAAGCCCTTGGATTTGCCTTCCCCGTCCTTCATCACCACGACGCTGGTCAGGGTGCCGCAGGTTTCGAAAACCTCCCGGAGCTGTTCTTCCGTTACGTTCTCGTGCAGGTTCTTGACGTACACGTTGTTGAACATCGTGGGCCCGCCGCCGCGCTCGCCCCGGCGCTGGAACGGCCCGACGTACACCTGCTTGTCATTCATCAACATGCCGTTCACCTTGGAGATGGCGCCGTCCGCGGCTTCCGCGGTGTCGAACTGCACGAAACCGTACCCCTTGCTCTCCGCGTTTGAATCAGTCGCAACCTTCGCGGAGACGATGTTCCCGAACTGCGCGAAGGTGTCGTAAAGCGCCTTGTTGTCGATGTCCTTGTCCAGGTTCTTGATGAAGATGTTGCCCACGCCGGATTTGCGCAACGCGGGGTCGCGCTGGGAATACATGATGCGGATGGGCTTTCCGTTCACCACCTGGAAGTTCAGGACGTCGATAGCGCGCGCGGCATCAGGTCCTTGCTGGAAGTTCACGTACGCGTACCCGAGCGAGCGCCTCGTGATGAGGTCGCGGCAGACGCGGATGGACACCACCGGTCCTATCGTTGAGAACAACTCGTACAGCTGGGCTTCCGTGCAACTCGGTTCCAAATCGCCAGTGTACAGGGATGTGGCGGACAGGTTCGACGCGGCCGGGGCCGTGGCGGGGGGGGCGGCCGTGGTGGGTGCGGCGGGGGTAGAGGCCATCTTGGTGGTTCTTTTTTTTGTTTTTTTAAGTGGCTCGTGCGCCTGTGTGCGGGTGAAAGAGGGACGTCCGGTCGACCGATTGCCCCCCAAAAACGATGCGCCGCCTCGCAAAAACAGAAGCGAAAGGACTGCAGCGCCGTCATTATTTTCATTTTTTGGCGACTACGCCGCAGCCGATTGAAGCCATTTCTGCAGGGATTTCGTTTCGCGCGCCAAGCGTTCGCTCTTGGAGCCTCACAATGAAGCGTCGCTCCTCGCTCGCGTGTTCCGAGGGCTTCGCGGCACGGTAAACCGCTTTTCGCCGCGCGCCACTGAAAACCAAAAACGCCAGCGGACGAGTTTTGGCCAAGAGTTTTGGCAATGGTTTGGCAAAATCTGGAACACAGGACATACCCGGCGCGCGCGCGCGCCGGTCGCCTTCTACCTCGGTCTGCGGCATCGCGCGCAGACCTCCTCGCGTGACATGTCCTCGGCGGAGGGAAGCGCGGCTGGGGGCGAGTTAGGTGCTGTGGTCGCGTCGCGACGTAGGGGAGGAAACGCAGTGGGCGCGTTGGTTTTCACCGACCGGTCCTTGATGCCCCCCCCCGCCCCCCGCGTTCCCAAACGCGCCGGCCCGACTGTCCTGGACGAGGACGAGTACGTCTCTCGCTTGGACGCGATCATCACGAGGGAGTACTTCCCTGATGTCCCCAAGCTGAAAGACACCCTTTCTTGGCTGCAAGCCACGAACAGCGGCGACCCGAACCGGGTCCGGGAAGCGCAACGGGCTATTCAGCGCCGATTGGCGCGCGAAACCGGCCAGGGCGGCCCGGCCGGCGGCGCGTCCCTCGGGTCTCCTTCGTTTTCGTTCCGGTACGGCGACGACAGCGCCGACAGGCACACCGCCCCCAACGCAACAACAAGTCACAACTCGGGATGGGAAACCACTCGGGAAGGGACGGATGAGTGGAGGCACCGCGACGACGGCGACGCGTCGTCGGTTCCCAACACGCCGTCGCGCTACGCAAACGCGGCCGCGGTGGAAGCCGCGGAGGACGCCGTGGCCGCCGCGGTCGCGGCCGCGGACGCGAAACTGGGTATCGACGGCTTCCTACGCGTGTACACTGGTGAGGATAACGCTAGTTTCTCGGCGATTCTTGAGAATCAAAACCACAAAAAAAGGCAAAAGCAACTCGCGATTGAAACCGCAAACGCGGACGCGGCGCGACGCGCGGCGGGGAACGGCGAACTCGCGTTCGCAAGGGAACCCGCGATGAACGACATGTTCTTTCGAGACAGCAAAAGTAACGCGATTGCGTCCTTTGTGGCGTCACGGTCTGGGCAAAATCAAAAACTCGTGACTGTTTCTAGGAACACGCGCTTCGAGGCGCCGGCCGAAAACTACGGGAAAGTCTCCTCCAGAAATACGCCTTCGGCGAAGCCGCAGCGCGCGCCGTACAGTGCCGTCGCGACGCCTCTTCTGGAACCCGGTTTGGGCGCTTCGCCGTTGATGACGTGGGGTGAGTTGGCATCCACGCCCAATCGCTTGGATGGGACAGCGACACCCCGCGTCTCCGCGTCTCCCTTCCGCGTGTCGGGCGTGGACGGCCGCGAGCGAACGCTGCGCAAGCTGGTGAAAGGCATTGACGGCGGTAAAGCGGTTTCGGGGTCGGGCGCCCGCGATTCGCGCAACCGCGCGGGTAAGCAAACACCCGCGCGTCTTTCGCGAGCGGCGATTGCGCTGGCGCGGCGCGTGCACACGCCGCGGCGCGACGAAGCCACAAACAAAGCAGACGCGAACGCGGAGGACTCGTCCTTCGAGGGGAGCTTGCGCAGGGCGTACTCGGGCAGGAAATAGACCGATAGAAACCACGCGCGTGGACGTGTTAATGTAAATCATTAGTCGCAAGTAGTTACAAGTAGTTTGCTAGGGTCACTTGGCTTGCGTCGCGTTGCTCTACGCAATTTCATCCAGGGGAAACGCTCGGGTGAGCAACACCGGGATTTCGTGCGGGTTGTTGAACCGGTCTTGCAGGGGCACCGACGCCGATTTCACCAGCCGTACCGAGCTCTGTAAGAAGTTCCGGTTGACGTTGACGTCGAACCCGAAGAAATCCTTCAACCGGGACATGGTTTCGGCTTGTTTCTCCGTATCCGCCAGGTGTTCCTCGTACACCAAGTGCACGTACTTCCGGTCTCTTTTTTCCATCTCGTCGTGAAAGAACGTGATCCAGTCGTGCCTTTGGTCGAACATCACCTTGAACCGCGGGAAGTTGAAGTCAACCTTCGGCGGCGCCGGCAGCACGCGCTGGTCCGCCGGGTTCAGCGCGTCCACGAACTTCATCCAAAGCCCGGTGTCTTGCGCCGCGGTGAGGGACGCGAACTGCGCCAACACATTCGCGCGTTCCATGAAAATCACGTTCGCGTGCGGGAACGAATCCAGCAAGTTACTCGCCACTCGCTTACTCATCGTCGAGTCCTTCGGGTCCGCGTTCCACCCGACCTTGACCAAGACGTACTGGTACCCCGCGCTCGCGGATTTCTGCAACACCTCGTCCACGAACAAAGCGGGCTGATCCAGGGCGTTGTCGAAGGACGACTGCGTCACTCCGAACCCCTTCAGTTTCGGCCACAAGTCTTTAGTCACCCAGTCCTGACCCATCGTGGTTTCGCTCCACAAATCCCCCAAATCGAAAAAGCGGTTGTACAGCGGAATGTCGCTGTGCAAACCGGTTTCGTCCTCCCAAACAACCGTGTCTTCATCCGCGTTGAACGCTTCCCTCAACATCTCGCTCATCAGCGTGGACCCACTCCGCGCCGTGGTGGCCAGCAAAATCAGCTGCGCCCTCGCGCTCCCGGCCCCCAAAAGCGTCTGCCGCCGCTCCACCAGTTTCTTCGTGAGCTTCTCCGAGTTTGGCGACTGCGACCACCGCACTTGGTCCAGGGTGAAGTCGAAAATGAACGAAGCGGGGTCGTGCACGTACCGCAGCGTCCAGTCCACGAGTTTCTGCGACCGCGCGCTTGGTTTGCAGTTGATCCAGGATTTGCCAAGCGAAAAGTGATCCACCGCGGTGGCTTCCGGATACTCTTTCATGATGTCGTGGCACGGCACCTTTACGCGCCACATGTCGCCGTTTTCCTCTTTCACGAGCACCGAGTCGCTCTGCTCGACTTTCGACCCCGTGGTTTCGTCCGCCCCGACCCTCTCCAAGCACCGGTCACGCGTGTCCTGGCCGCACAACAGCGGGTACGCGGTGTCTCGGTCCAGAATCACCGCGCTGTCGAAGTGCAGAACTTTCAGGGTAAGAAACATCGGGCCGGTCCACGCGTTTGCCACGCAGTGTTCCTCAAACGGGATCTCGTTGAGGTACTGTTCGTTCGCGACTAAAGACGCGAAGAGGGGCGAGTGCTTTTTCAAGGCACCCATGAACCCAGCACTCGCGAATCGCTTATCCCCACCCGGGTCCGCTACTAGGAAAACCTCTTTGTTCAGCGACGCCGCGACGGTGAACAGCTCGGTGGGATCGCGCAACAACTCGATGTTCGTGTCCATGTACAAACCCCCGAAGTGGTACATGATTTCAAACTTCATCAGGTCGCCAATCATGGAGAAGACGTTCTCCCCGGACTCGTCGTGGTACTTCAAAGCACGCCGAATCGTGCTGTACGTGTACGGGAAGTTCTGCTGCGTGATGTCCTCGCTGCGCCACAATTTCAGTTTCCATCCAGCTTGGTGCAAAAGCTCCTGGTTTCGATGAAGAAACACGCGCTTGACGTTAGGGAGCTTACTGCCGAGCCAAATGACATGCCCAACCGGTTCTACTTCCAGCTCCACATCCACACTGCCTAGTGTCTGCAAAGCGAAGTCCCCCGCGCCACGCACGTCAAACCCGGAACTCAGCGCGAACACCACCGCGGCGAGCGCGAGGCACACGGTGCTGATCAGGCCCACGACGCGGCCGACGCCCCACTGCGGTCGTCTCGCGTCCCGGCGCACCCCACGAAGCTCGTTTCGCACGTCCTGCATCGCACGCACCACCTCAGCCGCACCGGTGGTGGTGCTCATGCTAAAATCCGCCTCCGCAGTGGGCAGGAGCGTGGCGCGCTCCGCCATGATCACAGACACAAACACCCCCGCCCGGGCGCTTCCAAGGGATCTGCACGCGCCGCGACGGTACCCTCTTCCGCCGGCGCCGTTCGCTCGTGCGAATCCGCGGTGTACGCTGACCGCCGTTCGCGTGTCAAGCGTATTCACAACCGCGCGCTATTCCCTGTCTGCCTACAGACGGGAGCGCTCCACGCATTGGAGCGCGCATGTGGGGACGCGCTCCCTGCGGATTACCGTGTAACCTCCTTCGCTTCGACCGCAAAAGAGTTGAAAAGTGGAATTTTATTTTCGCCCGAGACTATTTACTCTGTGAAGAAGTTTGTTTTTTATGACAAGCAGCCAGTCTGCATCTTTTGCACACGCGCTGAATTTCGTACATCACCCCACTAAAATCACGGCTACGCTATCCACTCATCACCCACCCAACGCGTGTTCCTTAACTCGCTTCACGAGCACCGATTTATCCCCCGTGGTGTTCCTTGCGTCTGCTTTTTGCCGCTTGCGTGTTTCTCAGCGAAACTCGATGCTCACCAGCGGCACGTCGACGTCTTCGCCTTCGTTGTCTTCGCACGCGACGACGATGTCGAAGTGTTTCCTCCCTTCCGGTATGTCCAGCTTCGCGACGGTTTGTACCAGGTCCGAGACCTTCTTGTCCATCCTTTCCTTGTGCTTGGGAAAGATGGTGTTGTAGATGAGGGACTGGCCGCAGGACACGGAGTACGCGGTGAGTCCTTTGGCTTCGAACCAGCCGAGGAGCTCCTTGACGGTCAAGTCCCCCTTCAGAACCCACCGGTCCCACAGCGTCCAACGCATGTCGTTGAACTTGAACGTCTTCGGGGCGATTGGTTCGGCCATGGCGAACAAAGGGAGCGCGAGGTTGGCGAACGTGTTCCGGTACGCCTCGATGGGCGCGTCGTTGAAGATTTTGTAAAGCTCCAGGCACACCAGGCCGGTGGCCATGGCGGTTGTGGTGGCGATGGCGGGGATGATACGCCCGGCGATGAGCTTGGCTTTCAGCTTGTCAACCTCCTGGACTTGGTAGTTCCTGGCGCGCATGTTGGACAAGCCGCAAATGGCGTCCATGTGGAAGTTGCTGTCGTCATCTTTCTCAAACTCAACGGCGGTGAGGCGGTAATCGGGGGAAAACTTTTCGCGCACGGTCTCCAACTTTTGCAAAAGCGCGTCGATGATGGCGTCGTCGTCCATCCCCCCGAGGCTCGCCGTTTCCGTGGCTTTCGGGTCCGTCTCGATGCGGACGCCGCTTTTCGGTTCGAACTTGTGCACGTGCACGTTTTCGATGGCGGCCGCCAGCGCGGCGTCATCGCCAGACCACTCCGGGCGAGCCACCCCGTGCACCTCCGCCTTGAGGTTGGCCATCGCGCGCATCAGCGCGAGGTGCGACGCGTCGCTCGTGGCGAACGTCAGGGCGGTGGGGAACCGCTTGGGCGCGCTCCAGAACGCACTGCCCGTGCTCGTTACCGCGTCTTCCGGGAACGTGTACGTGAGCTGTGCGATTTTGTCGTGGAATGCTTCCTGGAACCGAATCCTGGCCCATGAAACGCACTGCTCGTAGGTTTCGCACCGCGAATCGAGTAAACACTCGGAAACTTTCTCAAGGTTTTCCCGCGCGCTCGCGTCCCCCGCTCGGCGCGCCGCGTCGGCGTACTCCTGCGGTTTCGCGAGGAACGCGTTCGCCTCCCCGGGGCTCTTTTCGAACAGCCCCTCGAACTCGCTCCTGGCCCAGGTCAAACAGTGGTCGATGTTGTGCGGGAACGAATGCAGGGTGCACATCGGCGCGCTTTTTTCGGGCGGGTCCCGGCTCGCGCCGTAGTTTTCGGTAACGTTCGGCACCACCATCTGCGTGTTGCACTTGGTGCCGAGGGTCCCTGATTCTAGCAGGGGCTTGGCGAAATACACGCACCTGCTGTCCACGTAAAGCCGCGCTTTGACGTTATCAAGCGCGTTGACCACCACGTCGAGCGATTTCCAAAACGAATCGTCGAACACGTCCTCCGTGTCGGGACTCACCCGGTTTTCGAGACTCCGCGCGTTCAGGTTTTGGTTAATCGCGCGCGCCGCGTTTGTCGCGCAAAGGCTCTTGGCTTGGCCGATGTTCCAGTCGCGGAACAGGAACTGCCGTGACAAGTTACTCTTTTCAATCACGTCGTCGTCCGTGACGGTTACCTCGCCCCCATCCTCGCCGCACGCCAAGCCCATCAGCGCGAAGTTCTTGATGAACTCGCACCCGAGCGCCCCCGCGCCGACCAAGAACGCCTTTTTGTTTTCAATCGCGCGCTGCAGCGTTTTGCCAAAGCACGCGATTTGCGCGTCGTACCGGCTCCCTTCCGGCGCGCACTCCTCGACCGTCAGGACCTCGGGTTTGGGAAGCGACTCCATGGAGTCGAAGTAGAAGAACTGGTGCAGGGGGTGGAACTTCCCGGTGATGGCTTTGATCACTTCCTGGCCGATCACGCCGCCGAACATGGCGGCCATGGGCGACACGTACCCTTTCGCGGTTTTGGCGAGCGTCGTGACGACGGCGTTCGGGTCGACGTCTTCGAGCTTTTGGTCCGCCGGGGCGCTGGCGTTGATTTCGTTCGCAATCGCGACGATGGCGGCGGCGTCGTCCGGGCAACCCGGAGTAGGGAACGACCCTCCCTTGGACTTGACGAATCGCTCGAGCGCGGTGAAACCGAGGTGCAACACCGGCCCTGAGTGTAAAAGAAGAAACGTCAGTCTTGTGTATCGCGACGCACGGACAAACAGTCAAAGGGAAGACGTCCGTTCTGGTACGAGCACGGGCAATCAAGAAGGCGGGGCGTGGTGATTGGGAAAGGCCCGCACCGCGGTCGAACTTCGCGAAGTCGCTGAGCAGAAACTCCCCGGGCTCCGCGGTGGCGTGCGCCAGGGTTTTGAACGCGAGTTTCTTCTGTTCCTTTATCTGCGTGGCGATGCCCCCGCCGGTGTACGGTGAGAAGTCGGTGGTGTCCACGCCCTGGAGCTTAAACGAGTGCGCCTTGACGTCTTTAATGACGTACCCGCCGACACACGCGTTGAGCTCGGTCATCCCCCGAGTTTCCGTGAATATCACGCGTTGGCCGTCCTGCAGCTCCACGCGGTCGTCGTCCACGCAGGTTACCATCGGCGTGGTTTCGTTGGAAACGCTCGCGATGATACAGGAGTGAGGCTCCTCGCCGTCCACATCGAGGACGTCGAACTCAGCGCCGAAGTCGCAGAACAGGGAACCGAAAATACCGCGCACGTCGCCGCGAATAAACGCGGCGCCCGCGTCTCGGCACGCCGCGTTGATCTCCACGGCGGTGTCGTAATCGGTCTCCGTGCACACCACCACTCTGTGCTTGGCGCACAGCTCAACAGTCACCGGTTCGGTCACGACAAGCACCTCCACCGCGGGGTTGAGCTCGGAAAGCCTCGCAGCGCACGCCTCCGCGCGGTTCTTGCCGACATCGCCCTCGGTCAAGTAGAACTGCGCGCCAAGATCGGAGAGCTCGCACGCGCTGCAGTCCTGCAGCGTCACGGATTTGACACCCGCCAGAATCACGTTCTTGGCTGTTGTTTGTGAATGGCGGGAACACGGGTGGTGGTGGTGTGAAGGGAGAGGGCGGGTATTAGGGAGGATGAAAGGGGTTAATTTACTTGAGAAAAGTTGAAGTTGATTTGGCGCGTCGTCGTCGCGGATTGACACGATCAGTCTGGGATGTTCTTTCGCGAGGCGTTCTGTGTGCTTCGCCGATGCGTGAGATCTGGCGGTTCCTTCGTCCTTCGAACGCGTGAAACTTGGTGTGAACGCCTTACCGATCTCGGCGCCCAGGCCTTTTAAACCGCACACCAGCACCGACGCCCCCGCGAGCCTGCGGAAGGACTCGCGGCCGTACACCGCGAGCTGCCGCGAGTGCAGGTCCTCGTCGATCTCGCCCGCCGCGGTCATAGCGGCGTTCTCGATGTTCGTTCGCGGCTTCTTCGCGCGCGACAGGGAGTCTTCGGAGTCTTGTGCGGTGGAGATTCTCTTGGGTGCGGTTTCGGACATAAAATGCGTGGACGCGGTGGACACAAGCCGGCGAAGCTCCCGTGAGCCACGGGTGTGCGTGCGGTAGTGGGGAGGAGGCGACCAGCCAGATCTGTTTTCGAATCTGACAGATCGCGACGAAGAAGGTTGGAAATAAAGGGGAAATAAGTTTTTTAGACGAAATCGAAGGTAGACGAGGGCTAATAGAACCGACGTACCGACACCTCCCTCACGTGCATCGCACCGAATAACTCTATCATGTCATACAAACCCCCCCATGGCAAGGGGACTACAAGAAATACTCCGGACACCTCTTCGCGTTTTGTTCCTCTCCCCGTCGCGGCGCCGGGTCGAACTGCAGGAACTGTTTCGTCTCGCCGTCGTCGCCGACTTCCATGATCGAGGCTTGGTTGCCGCACCGGTAACAGTAGTTTGGCGCGCTAAATATCGTGACAAGGTTTTGGTCGTGGTGCCACATGTAACCCTCCATCACGAGCTGGTGCGCCCTCGCGATTGTGTTTAGGCCGTTGGCGTGGTTGAACTGCTGCGTTATGTCCGCGCCGAAGGTATACCCCGCGCCTCGCGGGCTCATGCCCCACCCCGCGCGGTCGTCGGGGTCGCTCCACACCAAGTCGCAAACAGGGCCTTCGTGCGGTACCTCCTGGAACCGGTCGATTTTTCGTACGTCATCCAGGGAGTCAATGCTCGGGCTCAACCCTCCGTGCGGGCAGAAGATTTTGTTCTCCACCACCGCGGTGAGGGGCATGTAGTCGAACAAGTCGGTAAACGCCTTCCAAACCCCGGCGTGGCCGTATTTCCGGACGCACTCGTCGTAGAATCCGTACACTTGCGTGATCTGTCGGCTCTCGTGGTTGCCCCGAATTATGGTCACGCGGTCGGGAAACCGCACTTTCAACGCCACAACAAGCGTCACCGTCTCCACGGAGTAATACCCGCGGTCCACGTAGTCGCCCAGGAACAGGTAGTTGGTGTCACACGCCGGGCCGCCCAGTTTAAACATCTCCAACATGTCGTGGAACTGGCCGTGGATGTCGCCAACCACGGTGACCGGGGCGCGGACGCTGTGCACGTTTGACTCCTCGGAAAGCAGACTGCGCGCGCGTTCGCAAAGCTGCAGCACCTCCTTTTCGGGAAGGAACTTGTGGTCAAGCAACTTGGCCACCATCGCGTCGTACGCGGGGTACTCCTCGCCGTCTAAACGACCCATGTCGGCCCACGTTGCGATCTACAGGACGTCTTTTACGTGTGCTTTATTGTGGTGCGCTTCTGTTGCGTTCACGTCAGCGCGAGATCTGCGAGCGGTCGGGGGTGTAACCTCGCCCGCGTCTCGTTGCCGGATCCCCGCGGTTACCGTAGAAACAAGCGGAGTCGGTGTTGCCGTTTCCCCGACGCGAGTCCAGCACGCGGACACGCGGACGTATCAAGTGAGGTGCGGGGTGATCGTTTCTTTGTTTGAACGAAAAAGTGGGTTTGATCTCCGAGAGAAAAAATAAAGTGTCAGTCGTGTATGGGCAATCAGTCTGTGGAATGTGTAAAATGGGAAATACTTGACGGTCTAATAACTCAAGAGTGTCGCTTCTCGGATCCCCACTGGGGACCTTTTTTCTGGGGATGTGCTCTCGTTTCATTCAGAGCTCTTCGCGCGCCTCTCGAGACCTCGGTGGAGACGACGATTGGGTTCGTCGTTTCGCGATGCCTCCGAAGCGAGCGGCGGGGCTGACGAGCAGCAAGAAGCGTCCGCATGAGGCCCCGACGAAGGGCAGGAAAGTGTTCGCGGGTGCGCGACAAAAGGTGGACAAAAAGCAACGCGGCGGCGGCGGCGGCGGTACTCAGGGGCGAGGCGGTGGCGAGGACGACGCCGGGGATGAGATTGACGGGGACGATGACATGATGGAAGGCGCGATGGATGACGGCGACGGTGATGACCGCGCGCGACGCGCTGGTGGGCGTAAAGCCGAGACCGAGCCCGATGCCGACGAAGAGATCGTGGAGACCGCGGATGAGAAAAGGCTGCGTTTGGCGAAATCGTACCTGGACAAGTTGCGACAAGAGGAAGCGGAGGCGGGGGGGGACTCCACGGACGAGGAGGGTGAGGAGGGTGAGGACGGAGATGCGCGGAACATGGACTCGCACGACCGATTGGCGAACCGGCTGAAAAACGAAGCCATGCACAAGAGCGGCAGAGCGCGGCGCGAAGTCGCACGTCGGATCGTGTTTTCCACTTTCGGGGACGACGAAACCGAAACCGACGACGACGAAACCGACCGCGCAGGTTTGGTGTGGCGAGGCCACCGGCTGTCCGTCACCGGCATGGCCCTGACTTCCGATGACACGACCGCGTACTCGGTGTCCAAGGAGGGCACGATTATCGAGTGGGACGTGGAGACGGGCAGAAAGACCAAGTACCCGAAGATGCCACCGGTGGTGTTGGACCCGACGAAAGGAGGCGGCGGCCCGATGGCGCCGCCACGGTGCGGCGCCGCGGCGCTGCTGTGCTGCGCCGTTGCCAAGGAGCGCAACTTGTTGTGCACAGCAGGGGCGGATAAAAGGATTCACGTCTGGGACACGCGGACCATGAAACAGGTTGAAACGTTTGCGTCGCACCGAGGCGCGGTGACATCGCTCGCGATTCGCGACGGGACGGGGCAGATGTTCAGCGCCAGCACGGACCGAACGCTAAAAGTGTGGTCCCTGGATGACATGGCGTACGTGGACACGCTGTTCGGGCACCAGAGCGACGTAGTGGGCGTGGCCCCTCAGCGACGCGAGCGCGTGGTGACCGTGGGACGGGACCGGACGTGTCGGTATTGGAAAGTCGCCGAGGACAGCCAGCTGATTTTCCGACCCGCGCCGAGCGCCGGGCAACTCGAGTCGTGCGCGTTCGTGACCCCGGATTCCTGGATCACGGGCAGCGACGACGGCACGGTCAGTCTGTGGAGCACCACCAAGAAACGAGCCGTGATGTCCTGGGAGCACGTGCACGGGTTCGGGGGCGGGGTTCGGACAGACGGCGACGACGGAGAAATCACGATGGACCACGGCGTCTCCGCGCCAAAGTTTTTCACGCCGACGGAAACTTCCGAGGTGGTTTCTCAAAGAGTCGCGGCGCAGGAAATGTGCGGCGTGTCCTCCGCGACGCAGAACGCCCCGGAAGGCGTGAGCAACGCGGGACGGTGGGTCAACGCGGTGGCGGTTGGGAAAGGTACGGACTTGTGCGCGACTGGCGCGGGGGACGGCGCGATTCGTTTGTGGCGCCACTCGGAAGACCCCGGGCGACAACTCACGCCACTCGGGTGTTTACCCGCGCGGGGGTTCGTCAACGCCCTGGCCGTGGCCTCAAGCGGCCGGTTCGTGCTTGCGGGGATGGGCCAGGAACCCCGGGGCGGGCGGTGGGCGCGGGACGCGCACGCCAAGAACGGGATCCTTATGCACCGGTTGAAGTTGGAGGATTAGGGAGGATCGGTCTAATAAACTCTACACTTCTTTTCTCAATCTCCCGCCGTTCCTATCTATTTCTGCGTATCTTCCTCGTCTTCCCACGTCCATTTTGTATCCGAGTTTGCGTACCCCGGCAACGGGGCGTTTCCTTTTTTCGAAAAGCGTTCGTACGGACACAGTTTGCGTTTTGCCGCAAGCGTGGCTTCGTATTCCCGCAAGTACCCCATCCATTGCTCCGCGTAGTCGGTGTTTCTGTAATCCGGGAACCACGGCCCGCCTTCGGTGTAGTGCACCGCTTTCGGCAAGCGGTCACCGGCGTACGGCTTGTACCACTCCGAGAGGAAGTTCCATTCGTAATCGATGGCGCCGATCAGCGAGTCATCGTCGATCCAGGAAAAGCGGTGCAGGAAACTCCCCGGTTTTTCGTTCACCACATCAAGTGTTAACCCAACGTTCGCGGGATGGCCGCAGTTGTACAACACCATGGAGCTCCAGTTCTTCCGTGGGTACGACTCTTGCGTCACCCCCGCGAGCTTGACGTGCGCGGTTGGGGTGTAGTCGTGCTGCACGCACATCACCGCGTACCGGTCGTCGCACTGGTCAATGAGATCCTTCAAATCACCGAGGAACAGGAAATCGTCATCCGTGAACAACGCCCAGCCTTTGTAGTTGTTCAAGTAGGGCACGAAGAACCTGCAGTACGTAAACTCGGTGCTTTGTTTCGGGTCCTGTTCCCGGCGGTACACGCCTTGCGCCCTCAAATCAGCCCGCTTCAAAGGCGTGACGTGCACCGGCACGGACGAGTTCTTCTCCAGCGAAAACTTCGCAACTTCGTACGTGATGTCCTCGTGCGAGTCGTACCCGAGGTACACGCGGAACGGGTGGTTCCGGGACGCCAAGGGCGTGGTCATCGTGGAACTGCCGTTCGCCGGGCCGTTCTCCTTCATCCCGGTGGAGGCAGGTCCACCACCGGAAGTGCAAAGCGCAAGTGGCACGCGGAAGGATGTCGCGCGAACATCTTCTGTTCAGTACGTGCCTTATTAATCCCGCGGCCCCAAATTTTGCCAAATCGACTTTGTATCCGTATTTTCCCATCAGCGCGACCCGAACGAACGCGCCCTTTCCTTCCTTGCATGATTGACTGGAGAATGACGCACGCTACATGCACGCTACCGGAAGCCTTCCGGGTCCGCTGTATGGAATTTAAAAAAAAGAATAACCTTATCGGAGTCTACCTCCACGGGTGCGCTCGGCTTACATGCGAAGCAACTCATTTTTTTTTCCTTACCGCTCCGCCGCCGCTACGCGCTCCGCCGCTTGCTCCAGAATCGTCGCCCCCAGCCGAAGCGCCGCGGCTTGCGCTCCCGGGGCCAGCTCCGGGGCCATTTCGAAAAGCTCCCTGGCCATTTCGTTGTCGAAGGGCATTTGGGGCATTTGCGGCATCGGCACTTCGCCGAAAATGGGGACGTCGACCCACGCGTTGGTTGCGTTTTTGGCCTTCGCGTCTGATGAGTCTGATTCAACGCCTCCCCCGCCCAAACCCCGCACGAGCTCCGCGAGTTCCGCCGCGACGAGCAGGGTTTCCCTGTCGCCTTCCGTTTGCCGTGATATTAAGGACAAAGGCTTGAACATCTCAAGCGCGGTCGGGACAGGCGGGCGGTTCGCGCCCAACCCGTCCACCAGGTTTTGCTGCGCCGCGGCTATGGACCCGATGAACGCGGAGGCGGGCGCCTGCGCGGCGGATTCAAAAAGCGACGTGAACGATGCGCCCGCGTACCGAGCGGCTTCCCGTAGCAGAATGTCCTGAACAGGCCCGCCGTTCGGGTCGAAGGCCAGGCGAAGCGCCTCGCGAGTGCCTTGGGATAGTTTTTTTGGTTTTGTTGGACCGGTCGGCGCGGTCACGACCAGGGCGCCGTTTGCAGTTTCTGAAACCGACGCTTCTTCGTTTTTCGCGCCAACCGCGGTGACCGCGGAGTAGTTCCCAAACGCGTTCGCGAGTTGTTTCACCCTTCGCACGGACAGCCTCGTGGACGGCCCTTCCGCGCCGTACAACAGCTGCTCCAGCGCCCGTTTCGTGGCGGGCGAGTCGTCCGTTAGTAACCGCCGCGCGACGTACGGGTAGCACTCGTTCGCGATTGAGTAATTTTTATCCGACGCCAAACCTATTCCTTCTAACACGGAAAAGCTCCGTAAAATGTACCCAAAGTACGAGGGAATCTGGAAAATGTTCCCGTACTTCTCCTGTATGCCTTCCAGGTCACGCGTCAGCTTCCCCACCTTGCTTTCCGCCCCGCCCGACGCTTCCAAAAACTTCTCGCGCCGAACCTTCATGTCCTTCACGCCTTTCAGCTCTTTTTGCATTTCCTTGATTTTGGCCTCATCCGGAAGCCCGAGCTCCTGCCGGAACCCCTCCGCGCCCCCTCCCTTGGCCAGCGCGGAGAACAGCAGCCCTATCGCGGACGCCACGCCCGCGTCTTCCATCGCGGCTCGCTTGCCCGTGGGAATGAAGCCCATGGCGTCTAGATCCGCCGGGACGTTTTCGAAATCCTTCGACACTAAATGCGCGATGAAGGACAGAATGGCGGTGCTCAGTTCGCTGGACACGGGTGTCACGAGTCCCCAGTCCAGAATGCAAAGCTTCCCATCCGATGTTCGGAACAAGTTACCCGGGTGCGGGTCCGCGTGCAGCAGACCTATGTCAAGCAACATGGCGAGGTACGCGGCTAGGGCGACGGCGCACAACCGCGGGACGTCGCCGGCTTCGCTGGTGTCCAGGCGCTGCCCATCGATCCACCCGGTGGTCAACACGCGCCGCGTAGACGCGTTTCTCAAAACAGGCGCCGCGGTCACCACACCCGCCAAGTCAGGCCTCGAGAGCATCGCCAAACGGAACCGCTCTCCGTTGTTCGCTTCGCGGCAATAATCCAACTCCTCCACGAACCGCAACCCCCACTCGTCCACCAGGCACTCCAAATCGGTGTTCAGGCCTTTGAACTTTCGCCACGGTTCCGCGAACGAGCGGATGATGAACACGTCTAACGAAATCGCGACCAACGCGCCTGGTCGTTGGACCTTCACCGCGACGTCGTGTGCCTCTCCGTCAGCACCTGTGATCCTTCCTCGGTACACCTGGCCAAGACTCGCGGACGCGATGGGCGTCGCGCTTAGCGAAAGTTTCTTTGCGTTAGCGGGGCCCAGCTCTGCGTCCAAAATGCGCCGCGCTAAGGTATCATCAAAAGGAGGCACCGCATCTTGCAGGGTTCGTAGCTCAAGAATATACGCCGTTGGTAGTAGGTCCTGTCGCGATGACAAAACCTGTCCAAGCTTGACATAAGTGGGTCCTAGTGAGATTAGCAGTTCTTTCAGTTGCTCCGCGCGTTTTTTATCAACCGCAGCTTTTTTCTTCTCCCCCGGTTCCTCGCCGAGCGTTTTTCGATCAAGCCACAACTTGAACCCGAAACCCCCGAGTAACGCTCCGGAGCGCAGGCCTCGTTTTATCAGGGTTACCGGCCTTTGCGAGAAGTACGCCTGAATTTTTTTCGGGTCGTACTCCCGGAGCTCAACGGGTTCGTCGTCGCCCTCGGACGCGGCGAGAGATGCCCACTCGTCCATCCCGGCGTCCGCGCCGCCTGGCAACAGTTTTGAAATACTAACCGCGACGGCGACGAGAAGCAACGCCGCACCCGAGCCTTCGGGAAGCACCGCGGCTGCTGCGTCCACCGCGGCTGACAGGCGCGTGGCGATGGGGTCGGGAAGCACCGCGCTTGTGACGTTTGAAAAGGAAGTAGCCGCGGTCGACATCGCGTCTGAAAACGAAGATGTCGCATCCGAGGTGCCTTTCGTGAACACGTCGGTGGCTGCCGCGGAAGCGGCGTCCACAAAACGCCACACGTCCTTGCTCAACTCCAGCTCCACCTGCTTGGTGGTCGCCACGACTCCGGCGACGTCCAGGTCCGTGGGGAACAAGCCGCCGCCGCCCGCGGCGACCGGCGCGAGAGAAGCGACGCGTCGTCGTCGCAGAGCAGCAGCAGCGACAACAGGCCTGCACAGCGACGACGAGCCGAGTTGCGCGCGCGCCGCGAGCCGCCGCGCGCGGGAGGGCACCACACGCGGCGCCGCCGCCGCCGCGGTGCTCATCACGGCGCCGCAATGCGCCATCGCGGGAGGTGGTCGTAGCGCCCGAAGGTGTGGAACGGATGATGTTTCAATCACGGCTCACGACGCTTTGACACGTCGCCCGCTCGCCGCGGCGCGCGGCGGGTTTCCCAGGTGGTTTTTCCCTCATGAACGAAAAATCGCTGACACGAACGCTGATGAAACGCTTTGTGAAGAAAACATAGATGC